>Ga0310344_10000016_pt1 | contig 225287 bp, 209 predicted proteins | sample HC15DNA20200_MG_FD_203801 | JGI IMG/M metagenome (GOLD analysis project Ga0310344, IMG submission 203801) | Marine microbial communities from station ALOHA, North Pacific Subtropical Gyre - HC15-DNA-20-200_MG | ecosystem: Environmental > Aquatic > Marine > Oceanic | place: Pacific Ocean...
AACGAGAGGAAGAAGGCCATGGCCGCGACGGGCAGCATTCGCGAAGCGCTGGAAAGCACTGTGTTCCGATCGTTGACGGCATTGGTGGCCCGGCTGCTGCTGGGGATGCCCTTCGTAATCTTCGGGATTATGAAATATGCCAATATGGGCAGGATGACCGCCTATATCGAGAAGGGCGGTCTGCCGGGTGGCGTGATCTATCTGGTCATCCCGTTCCAGATTCTGTGCGGGCTGGCGGTATGGCTGGGTGCGGCGACCCGCTGGGCAGCGTTTCTGCTTGGTGGCTTCTGCCTGGTGGCGGCATCGCTCTACCACAACAATCTGGCAGACCCCGGCGAACTGGCCTTCTTCACCAAGGATTTCGCTACCGCGGGCGGCTTTTATTTTCTGTGGCAATCCGGCCCGGGCCGCTGGTCGATCGATGACTGGCTTCAACGGCTCGAGTAAGAACATGGCACGTCGCGGCGGGCAGGCCAGGACGCTACTCTTATCGCCGCTGCCAGCGCCCCGGCCGGCGTTCGGCGACCGCCTGTACGCCTTCCTTGAAGTCCGCGCTGGCGAACAGCGCGATCTGTTCGCGGCATTCCCGTTCCGTCTGCGCGGCCACCGCATCGGCAAGCCCGTGGCGCAGCGTGGCGCGCGTGGCTTCGACCGCGAGCGGCGCGCCTTCGGCGATCTCGGCGGCAAAGGCGAGGGCGGCTTCCGCCAGGTGTTCTGCGGGCACCACCTCGTCCACCAGGCCCATGGCCGCGGCTTCGGCTCCGGTGTATCGGCGGCCGGTGTAGAACAGCTTCGCGGTGTTCTGATGGCCGATCACGCGCGGCAGGATATGGGTCAGCCCGAAGCCGGGATGGATGCCGATCTTGACGAAATTCCCCGCGAACCGGGCGTCTTCCGCTGCGATCCGGAAGTCACCCACCATGGCGAGGCCAAGCCCTCCGCCAATGGCGGCGCCCTGAACCGCGATAACGATGGGTTTGCGCGTCCGGAACAAGCGGACCGCCTGACGATAGAGGTCGCCCGGATCGGCCAGTTCGCCCTGGCCAGACCCTTCGCGGCCGGAAAAGCTCGCGCCGGCGCAGAAGACCTTGCCTTCGGAACGCAGCAGGACCGCGCGGAGATCGTCGGTACGATCGATTTCCTCCAGCGCATCGGCCAGCGCATTGATCAGATCGACATCGAAATAGTTGAGCGGCGGGCGCGAAAAGCTGACGATCGCGACGGCATCCTGCCTGGTGATGGTGACGCCATCGAACACGGTCTTCATGCGTTTTCCTCTCGCTTTCCAGGCGTGGTGGCCGGACTTCTGCGGATCCTGGCCGCCGCAAGCCGCGCGGCCTTCGTCCGTTGCCGACAACGATGGCGGATACAAGCGTATCGCGCAATGACAGGCACGCACTCGCGCGGATAGAGATTTTACATAATCTTTATTATCAAATTAATCAGCTGTAAGCGCCAGATAGAAATGACACCCCTCCGCTAGATAGAGATGACACTGTCTGGCGTTGTTTGCGGAGCAAAGGTGGCATGGTTCTCCCGTCGGTCGGGAGGACGCGCTTATGACGGTGTTGGCGATGAGCCATGGGGAGCTTTCGCGGTTCGATACGTTGATGCGGGTGGAGCGCGGCGAACTGCGGGTCGATGATGCAGCGGCGGTGCTGGGATTGAGGCGCCGGCAGGTATTCCGGTTGCTGGACCGGTTGCGATCGGATGGTGCCGCTGGCTTGGTCTCGCGCAAGCGCGGCCGGCCGAGTAACCGGCGGTACAGCGATGCGATGCGCGAGCAGATCATTGCGATCTTGCGCGAGCACTACGCGGATTTCGGACCGACGTTGGCACGCGAGTACCTGATCGAACGTCATGGCATCACGGTCGCGTGCGAGACGCTTCGCCAGATCATGATCGCGGCCGGCTTGTGGAAGGACCGCGATGCCCGGCGGCCACGACCTTATCAGCCTCGGTATCGCCGGGACTGCCGCGGCGAGCTGATCCAGGTCGATGGCTCGAAGCATTGGTGGTTCGAAGATCGCGGCCCGCAGTGCACGCTGCTGGTCTATATCGACGATGCCACCAGCGAACTGATGCACCTGAAGATGGTCGAGAGCGAGAACGCCTTTGCCTACATGGATGCGACGCGCGAGTACATCGAGCGGCATGGCAAGCCGGTGGCGTTCTACTCGGACAAGCACTCGGTGTTCCGCAACAACCGCGCCAGCGCCAACGGTGATGGCATGACCCACTTCGGACGGGCGATGGAGGCGCTCAATATTGAAATCATCTGCGCCAACTCCCCTCAGGCCAAGGGTCGGGTCGAGCGGGCCAACCTGACGCTGCAGGACCGCCTGGTGAAGGCGATGCGGCTCGCGGGGATCGCGACGATTGCTGAAGCAAACGCGTTCCTGCCAGGGTACATGGAGCGACACAACCACCGGTTCGCAAAGCCGGCGTTCGATCCGCGCGACCTGCATCGTCCCCTGGCGGCGCACGAGGACCTGCGCACCGAACTGGTCTGGCGCGAATGGCGGACGGTGTCGAAGGCGCTGGCGCTGCATTACAACAAGGCGCTGTTCCTGCTTGAGCCGAACGCCATCAGCGAGGCGCTGGTCGGCAAACGGGTCGAGGTCTGCGAGTACCCCGATGGCTCTTTCGAGATCCGCCACGGGGACCATACCCTCCCCTACAGGATGCACGACAAGATCCGGCAAGTGAACCAGGCGGCGATTGTCGAGAACAAGCATCTCGATGCGGCACTGTTGATGGCCAGGCTGATGCAGGAGCAGCTGACGCCGAGGAAACGAAACAACAACGAGCCGTGCCGAAGATCGCAACCCACGCACCTGTTTCCTGCCCCGATCGGGCCGGACGGAACCCCGATCAAGCGCCCACGCGGACGCCCTCCCCTTCGCCGGATCAAGCCGGCGGACCCAGCTCACCGCCTCGAGACATGCTGAGAAAGCCCACTGCTGTCGCAGCGGGTCCGGGCGCCATCACCCCGAGATCGGCGCACCAGCAGGGGCTGTGCTGCACAAGCTCGAAGGGTTCCGCACAGCCCCTGCTGCCTCGGACGGTGTCATCTCTATCTGGCCGAAATAGTGTCTTCTCTAAATAGCCAGAACAACGGGGCGATATGACGGGGGATGCCAATCGCTCCCCCCGTGCCTCAGTTTCCGAGAATGCCCTTGAGCAACGAACCGGCCGTTCCGGCGGGATTGGCGCGCAGCCGACCTTCCTCGCTGCCGATGTACTTGAAGATGCCGTTCAGCGCCTGGTCGGTCACCGAATTGCCCAGCTTGTCGCGCGTGATGCCGGCGGCCGAAATCAGGCTGGAGCGGCGCGAGAGGCTGTCGAGCTGGTTGAACGCCCCGACCTTGCCGAGCGCGGCGTTGATCAGTGGGCGCATCTTGCCGGTCAGTTCGGCACCGGCGCTGCGCCGCAGGTACTGGCTGGCCCCGTCGTTCTGCGAAACGATGCCGGGAACGTCGTTGAGCGACAGGCGGCTGATCGCGGCACGGAAAATGGGCTTGGCTTCCTTGGCGGCAAGACCGGCCGCATCATTGAGCTTGCGGGTGATGCCGTCGGTCAGCCCCAGCCGGTCGCCTGCGCCCAGCACCGATCCCAGCGCGCCGCCAAGGCCGCCCGCGCTGCCCACCAATGGCAGCAGGATGCGCACCGCGCTGTCGTTGTAGAACGCGCCGGGCAAGGCCAGCTTGTCGAGCGCGCTGTCGGAGGCATTGCCGAGAATGCCGGTCAGGCCGCTGCCGAGAACCTGCGCCTGCGCCGCCGCGCCGAACAGGGGCGCCACGGCCATGGACGCCATGCCCGCCAGAACCATGCGCCGCTGCTGATCGTGTTCCGCCATGGTCGAACGTCCTTTCCCGAAATGCTCCCCGACGGTTTCACATGCGCCGGATCGGATCAAGGGAGCGGTGCGCAAGATTGCTCCATTCCGCCGCAAATCCGATGACTGACGCACTGCCGGTGACATCGCCGTTGCGCTGGCATAGGGAGCAAGCCGCCCTTCCCCGGCTAGGACGATTCCCCGTGACGACGCCAGCATCCACTCAACTGCCCGCCAACGCGATTTCCCGCATTCTGGCGATCATGGCGCGGTTGCGCGATCCGCAATCGGGCTGCGAATGGGATCGGGCGCAGACTTTCGCCACGATCTTCCCCTACACGATCGAGGAGGCCTACGAAGTGGCCGACGCGATCGCGCGCGGCGACATGGCGGCGCTCCGCGAGGAACTGGGCGATCTGCTGTTCCAGGTGGTGTTCCACAGCCGCATGGCTGAGGAAGCGGGCCTATTCGCCTTCGCCGACGTCGCCAACGCGATTTCGGACAAGATGGAGAAGCGACATCCGCATATCTTCGGGGATGCCAGCAATGGGGACGGCGATCCGGACCAGTCCCGCGAGGAACGATGGGAATCGCTCAAGGCGGACGAACGGGCCGCCAAGGGCGAACAAAGCGCCATGGACGGCGTGGCCTTTGCCCTCCCCGCGCTGATGCGTGCCGAGAAACTCCAGAAGCGGGCCGCGAGGCAGGGCTTCGACTGGCCCGACACCGCCGGTCCGGTAGCCAAGCTGGCCGAGGAAGCGGCCGAACTCGAAGCCGCGCGAAACGAAGCGGAAAGGCTGGAAGAAGCGGGCGACCTGCTGTTCGCCGCGGTCAACGTGGTCAGAAGCCACGGCATTGCCCCCGAAGATGCCCTGCGGGCCGCCAACGCCAAGTTTGAGCGCCGGTTCCGGGCGATGGAGGCCATGGCGCAAGGCCGCTTCGCCGACCTGACGCTGGATGGGCAGGAAGCGCTGTGGCAGGCGGTCAAGGCGTCAGAGGCTGTTGAAGCGCCCTAATTCGCGCGGCGTCAGCCGCACTTTCAGGCGCACCTGCGGCTCGCCCGCCGCGCTTTCGACCTCGCGTTCCGACAGAACCTCGCCGTGGGCATGGAGCCACGCCAGCTTCTGGCCGTCGCCCATCGGAATGGACAACTCCAGCTCGGTCGCGCCGCCGGTCAGCATCGTGCCCAGGCGCGCCAGCAGGTCATCGACGCCCTCGCCCGTCATCGCGGAAAGCGGTACGACCGGCCGGTCCGGCACGTCGGCCGCGATCAGGTCCAGCCGCATCGCGCGCTCGTCTTCCGGGAGCAGGTCCCACTTGTTCCACGCCTCGATGATCGGAACGCTGGCACCGTCCTCCCCGATCACGCCGAGATCGGCGAGGACGTCCTCGACCTGCTTCTTCTGCGCGGCCGTGGCCGGATTGGCGATGTCGCGCACGTGGACGATGACGTCGGCCGCCGTCACTTCCTCCAGCGTGGCGCGGAACGCCGCGACAAGCTGGGTCGGCAGATCGGAAATGAAACCCACGGTATCGGAAAGGATCGCCTTCTCCACACCGGGCAGGCGGATTGCCCGCATGGTCGGGTCAAGCGTTGCGAACAGGAGGTCTTCGGCCATCACGCCCGCGCCGGTCAGGCGGTTGAACAGCGTCGACTTGCCCGCGTTGGTATAGCCCACCAGCGCGATGATCGGCCAGGGCGCGCGCTGGCGCCGGTCACGGTGAAGCCCGCGCGTGCGGCGGACCTGCTCCAGTTCGCGGCGGATGCGCGCCATGCGGTTGCGGATCAGGCGCCGGTCGGCCTCGATCTGGGTTTCGCCGGGGCCTCCCAGGAAGCCGAAGCCGCCGCGCTGGCGTTCAAGGTGGGTCCAGCTGCGCACGAGCCGCCCCGCCTGGTAATCGAGATGCGCGAGTTCGACCTGCAAGCGCCCTTCGGCGGTCGCCGCGCGTTCGCCGAAGATCTCCAGGATCAGGCCGGTGCGATCTATGACCTTGCGCTTGAGCTTGTCTTCGAGATTGCGCTGCTGGATCGCCGAAAGCGCGCCATCGACGATGACGAGTTCGGCATCGGACTGGTTGGCGGCAACCGCCATCCGTTCCACCTGCCCTTCCCCGAACAGGGTGGCGGGGCGCACCGCACGGATCGGCAGGACAAAGGCGTCCACCACCTCGATCCCGATCGCGAAGGCCAGCCCCTTCCCTTCTTCCAGGCGTGCCTCGGTATCGTCGCCCAGCCCGCCGCCGCGTTGCCGGATATCCGGCAGCACGACGAGCGCGCGGGCGCCGCGGGCCACTTCATTGCGCTGTTCTTCGGAGCGGTTCCCGAACTCGAACGAACTCATCAGGACGCGTCCGAAGCCATCTGTCAGGCGCTTTCGCCGTCCCAATCGCCGGTCAGGTCGACATGGCCTGCGGGCTGGATCGTGGAAACCGCGTGCTTGTAGGCAAGCTGGACGTAACCTTCGCGCTCCAGCAGCATGCAGAACAGGTCATAGGCCGCGACCTTGCCCTGCAGCATCACGCCGTTGACGAGGAACATCGTCACCTGCACCCCGGCATCGCGCACGCTCGACAGGAACACTTCCTGCAGCAGCCGCTTGCGGCCGCCTTCGTCATTCGCGCCCTGGAAGTGCGCCACGGAAAGCTGCTGGCCCGGCATGATCGTGGAAATCGCGTGCTTGTAGACAAGCTGCGATTGCCCATCCCGGCGGAGCAGGATGGAGAAATTGTCGAACCACGTCACGATGCCCTGCAGCTTGACGCCCTTAACCAGGAACATGGTGACGGGGATCTTATTCTTGCGCAGGTGGTTCAGGAAAAGGTCCTGAAGGTTCTGGCCCTTTGCCCCGCCGGCCGGAGAGGCAGCTTGGGGAGCGGGGGCCGTTTCGGCTGCGGGGGCCGCTTCGGACTTGGCGCGCGGACGTGCGGAAAGTGTCTTGCCGGTCATTCGTGTGACTCCTTCGTATTGGCGCGCCCTTTGTGGCGTCGCGATCTGGCGTGTTCGAAGCTCCGTCGCCGGAACCCGTTCAAGCCGGTTTCGATGACTCTCTTATTGCGGGAACCCTTGCGCGTAAACTTGGAAAATGCGCAAGAGTTCCGACAGAAAACGCAATTGCCCCCTCGCCGTCCGAAATCAGTCGTCGATTTCGTCTTCGCGCCGGTCGACCATACCCAGCAGCTTGAGCTTGCGGTGCAGCGCCGAACGCTCCATGCCGATGAAGTTCGCCGTTTTCGAGATGTTCCCCGAAAAGCGCCGGATCTGGACCTTGAGGTATTCGCGCTCGAAGTTCTCGCGCGCTTCGCGCAAGGGCACTCCCATCAGCGCCGGCGTACCCGCTTCCGCCCCCAGACGGCCGCTGACGATTTCGGACGGCAACATGTCGGAATCGATCCGGCCCAGCCGGTCGCGCGGGGCCAGGATGACGGTCCGTTCCACGACATTGCGCAGTTCGCGCACGTTGCCGGGCCAGTCGTGGCTTTGGAGCGCGGCCATGGCCTCTGGCGATATGGCCGGCGGGGTAATTCCCTGCTCGGTAGCGTAGCGGGTGAAGAAATGGTCCACCAGCGCGGGAATATCGTCGCGCCGCTCCGCCAGCGAGGGAATCGTCACCGGCACGACATTGAGCCGGTAGTAAAGGTCCTCGCGAAAGCGCCGTTCGGCGATTTCCTTTTCCAGCGGACGTGAAGACGACGAGACCACGCGCACGTCCACGCGGATCTGGCGATGCCCGCCCACGCGCACGAACGATTGTTCGGTCAGCACGCGCAGGATGCGCGCCTGGCTGGAAGGCGGCATGTCCGCCACTTCATCGAGAAACAGCGTGCCGCCATCGGCCATTTCGAGCAGCCCGGCCCGCACCAGCTTGCCGTCGGCTTCTTCCCCGAACAGTTCCTGTTCGAACCGTTCGGGCGTGATCCGGGCGGAATTGACCGTGACGAACGCGCTCTGCGCGCGTGGGCTCCAGCTGTGAAGAAGACGCGCGGCCACCTCCTTGCCCGATCCCGCCGGGCCGGAAATCAGCAAGCGGCTGCCGGTGTTGGCCACACGCTTCAGAGTGGCGCGCACCGCATTGATCGAGGAACTGTTGCCGGTGAACTCGTCAGCCGTCGCGAAACCGCTGCGCAGCCGCGCGTTCTCGCGGCGAAGTCTTTCGGTCTCGGTGGCGCGCTCGACCAGCAGCAGCAGGCGTTCCGCCTCGAACGGCTTTTCGATGAAGTCCATCGCGCCGCGGCTGATCGCGGATACCGCGGTATCGATGCCGCCATGGCCCGAGAAGATGATCACCGGCAGTTCCGGCTCGCGCTTCTTGATCTCGTCCAGCACTTCCAGCCCGTCCATCGGGCTGCCGTGCAGCCACACGTCAAGCAGGACGAGGCTGGGCCGGCGCTCGTCGATCGCGGCCAGCGCGGCGGTGCTGTCGGCTGCAAGGCGGCAGCCATAGCCTTCGTCGCTGAGGACGCCCGCGACGAGCTCGCGGATATCGCGTTCATCGTCAACGATCAGGATATCGAGTGCCATGTGCGGGTTCCGTAAATCGAGCAGGTTCCGTAAATCTTGATTTCACGCGCCGGTTCAGGAGACCGTGACGACGCCGGGTGGTTCCGTTGCCGGCGCCGCTTCGGATTGCGGCTCGCGCGCGAAGCGCATGGAGACGCACGTGCCACCTTCATCCGTCGACGAGAACGTCATTTCCCCGCCGTGTTCCTCGACGATCTTGTTCACGATCGCGAGCCCCAGGCCGGTGCCCTTCTCGCGCGTGGTCATATAGGGTTCCAGGATGCGCTCGCGCTCCGCCGGCAGGCCGATCCCGTTGTCGGAGACGGTGACGGTGACGGCGCTATCGGTGCTGGCAAGGTGCACGGCGATGCGCCCTCGGAAATCGACATCTTCCTTGCGCGCCCGGCTGTCGATCGCTTCTGCCGCGTTCTTGAGCACGTTGGTCATCGCCTGGCCGAACTGGTGCCGATCGCACTGGATAGCGGCCGAATCCCCGTCGGAACTGAAGCTGTAGGTAATCTCGGTATGCGCCACTTCCTGAAGGAACAGCGCCTGCCGTACGAGATCGCTCGCATCCTCGGCCCTGAACACGGGCTTGGGCAACCGCGCGAACGACGAGAATTCGTCGACCATCTTCCGCAGATCGCCCACTTGCCGGATGATGGTGCTGGTCAGTTCCTCGAACAGCTCCGGGTCGGTGGTGATTTGCCGTCCATAGCGGCGGCGCAGGCGTTCGGTGGCAAGCTGGATCGGCGTCAGCGGGTTCTTGATCTCGTGCGCGATCCGGCGCGCCACGTCGGACCAGGCCGCGCGCCGCTGGTCCAGCAACTGGCGGGTAATGTCCTCGAAGGTGATGACGTGGCCGTTGCGGTCGGCGGTGATTTTCACTGCCAGCGTCAGCAGATCGCCACCCTTGGCATACTGAACGATGCCCCCGTGCTGGCCGCTGGCGGCAAGCTGGGAGAATTGCGGGGCGATCCGGTCCAGCGGGCGGCCGAGCAGATCGGGCGCGCCCGCCGCCTGCAGGAGCTTTTGTGCGGAACTGTTCACGAGTTGGATGGTCCCGTCGGGTCCGACCGAAATAATGCCGGCGGTAATCGATTCCAGCACCGCCTCGATGAAGGCGCGGCGCACCTCGAGCTGGCTGTTGGCGCTGACCAGCGCCTGCGTCTGTCCTTCAAGTTGCGCGGTCATGCGGTTGAACGCGCGCGCCAGCAGCGCGATTTCGTCGGTGCCACCGCGATGCGCCACGCGCATGGAGAAATTGCCGCTCCCCACTGTGCGCGCGGCCGACACCAGTTCCACCAGCGGAGAAACCTGCCGGTCGGCGAAGCGCAGCGCCACCCACACCGCCAGCCCCACGAGCGCCAGGCTGATCGTGAGCAGCGCGAGGTTGAATCGCAACTGCAGCGCGCGGGCGCGGCCGCTGAGAATGTCGTAGGCCTTGAGCACGCTCTGCGCGCGCGCCCATTGGTTGAGCGCCAAGGTATCGGAATTGCGCGCGACATAAAGATAAATGCCCCGCACGGGATCGACCGTGGAGATCGCCTCGATCCGCTGGGCGGAAGCTTTGACCACCACGGCTTCGCCGGCATTGAGCCGCTTCATGTCATCGGGCGTGATCCGCTCGCGGCTCTCGTCGCTGTTGGGATCGACAATGGCGGCGGTGCGCAAATTGCCGTCCGGTCCCTTTTCGATCAGCGCGGATTCGTTCAGCTTGCGGCTTATCACCTGCCAGGAATACCCCTCGGCAAAGTCCTGGCTGGTGATAGGCGTCTGATTCAGATAGGCGCGCATGTCGCTGGCCATGGCCACGCTTTCGTTGCCGACATCGCGCAGCTTGTCCGCGTAGTATCCGCGCGCCAGACTGCTGGCGTTCTCCAGCATTCCGCGCGAGTTGTCTGAAAACCAGAACTCCACGCCCGACTGGAACAGCAGCGAGGCGAAGATCACGACCAGCAGGGTCGGGATCGCGGCGATCAGCGAAAACAGCCAGACAAGGCGGACGTGCAGGCGCCCGCTGGCGCCCAGACCACTCTGTTTGGCGCGGCGCAGCGCGATCCGGCGGCCTACGAGGACGATCAGCGCCATGGCCGGAACCAGCGTGCCGATCAGGAGCGTGGAGGTCAGCCGGGATGGCAGCAGCTGGTTGCTGGCAGTATTGGCGCTGACCGCCATCCAGCTTACCGCCAGCATGGCGACAAGCGCGGTCGTGGCGACGAGTTCCAGCAGGAAGAACACGTTGGCGCGCCGCAGGCCGATCAGCAAGCGCCGCCACCAGCGCGGCGAGCGGTTCACGCCAGCTTTGCCTTCACCAACCATAGTTGCTCATATACAACACCGCTGTTGCACAAGCGCAAGCAAATTCTGCCGTTCGGTGGAAAGTGGAATGATCCGGAAATCAGACGCGCTGGATCGCCTCGTCAGGATGGATGCCAAGTTCGGCCAATCGCTTGCGCAGGGTGTTGCGATTGATCCCCAGCAAGTGGGCCGCGCGCAGCTGGTTTCCGCCGGTCTGCGACAAGGCATGGAGGAACAGCGGCTTCTCGAAAGCGGCCAGCGCCTCATCATAGAGAGCGCCGGCTGCGGGACGCGCCTGTTCCAGCCAGTGCGCCAGCGCTGAGGCGAAATCCGTCGCGCCGCCCTCGCCCGTCGTGCCGCCGCTGCCCGTGGTGTGCGCGCTGATGTCATCGACGGGCCGAGCGGATGCCGGACCGTCCTGGATCAGCAGGGGCTCGATCGCGCTGGCGTCAATCACTTCGTCGCGCGCCAGCAGCGCGAGGCGATAGATGAAGTTGCGCAGTTCACGCACGTTGCCGCGCCACGGTTGCTGGGCGAGCAGGGCCGCGCCGCCGGGCGAAAGCTGGCGGCGGGGCAGCCCCTCGGACGCGGCCTGGAACAGGAAATGCCGCGAAAGCGCCTCGATATCGTCCGCCCGATCGCGCAAGGGGGGCAATTCGATCGGCACGACCGCAAGCCGGTAGTAAAGATCCTCGCGGAACTGCCCGGCCGCGATCATCGGCAGCAGATCCTTGTTGGTGGCCGCGATGATACGGCAATCAAGCGTGATTTCGTCACGCCCGCCGACGCGGCGGATCCGCCCGGACTGGAGTGCGCGCAGCAACCGGGTCTGTGCCTGCATCGGCATGTCGCCGATTTCGTCGAGGAACAGCGTGCCGCCGCTGGCCTGCTCGAACTTGCCGACATGGCGCGCCACCGCGCCCGTGAACGCGCCTTTTTCGTGGCCGAACAGTTCGCTTTCGATCAGTTCTCCGGGAATGGCGGCGGTGTTGACCGCCACGAACGGCCCGGCGGAACGATTGCCAAGCTGATGGACCGCTTCGGCCACCAGTTCCTTGCCGGTTCCGGATTCACCCAGGATCAGGACGGTAAGATCGTTGCGCAGGACGCGCGTGATCATGCGATAGACTGCCTGCATGGCCTGGCTGCGCCCGACCAGCGGCAGCGCTTGTGGCACGTCTTCGTGCTCGTTCTCCGTTTCCGTGGTCGCTGCCGAGGCAAAAGCCTGGCGCACGGTGCGAACAAGTTCTTCAAGGTCGAAAGGCTTCGGGAAATATTCGAAAGCGCCGGTATCGCTGGCACGCACGGCGGTATCCAGCGTGTTCTGGGCGGAGAGGATGATGATCGGCAGGCGCGGATAGCCCTGCCGCACGCGCCCCAGCGTCTCGATGCCGTCGCCATCGGTCAGCATCACGTCGGTCAGCATCAGCCCATAGCGCTGGCCGGCCAGCAGCCGGTCGCGTTCGGCGATGCTGTCGCAGCGGTCGACGAGGAAGCCCTCCGCTTCCAGCGCCGCGGTGATGACCAGGGCGATCGAGGCATCGTCCTCCACCAGCAGGACGTACTTCTTCATGCCTGTCCTCTCACCGTTCCAGCCACCGGCAGATGCAGGCGGAAATGCGTCCAGCCCCGTGCCTCGTCCCGATCATGGCTGATCCGCCCGTTCATTTCGCGCACCAGCTTCTGCACCAGCGCCAGTCCCAGCCCCTGCCCCTGCTTCTTGGCGGTGACGAACGGCTCGAAGATATGATCGCGCAGCGCCGGGTCTATGCCAGGCCCGTTGTCGCTCACGCGCAATTCGATCGGCAGGCGCAAGGGCTTGCCTTCCGGTCCCGTGTGCAACTGGATGCCGCTGGCGAAGCGGGTGCGCACCGCGATGCGGCAGTGCGCCTGCCCTTCGCACGCCTCACGCGCGTTGGTCAGAAGATTCAGAAGGACCTGCACCAGCGCGTCGGGATTGGCCATGATCGGCGGCAGCGAGGGGTCGAACTCCTCTTCGATCACCACCCGGCCCGGATCGCTTGCCGCGATCACCGCCTGCGCGCGACGCACCGCTTCGTGCAGGTTGCACGGCACCGCCGGCTCCTGGCTGCGCCGAGAAAGCGACTGCATCTGGTCGATCAGTTTCGCAATGCGGTCGACTTCCGAGGTGATCAGTTCCGTCAGCGCACGATCGCCGCCTTCTACCTTGCGGTCGAGCAGCTGGGCCGCCCCGCGGATTCCCGCCAGTGGGTTCTTGATCTCGTGCGCTAGCACTTCGGGCGCGCGCAGCGTAACCCCGCCCTGGTCGCTCGCGCCACTGCCACTGCCGCCCAGAGCCTCCACCCCGATGGGTTCGTGCAGCACCAGCAATTGCCACCCCGGCGAATGCGCCACCGGCGCGGTCATAACGTCAAGCCTGCGCGCGGGCTGGTTGTTGATCCGCACTTGCGCGTCGCGGGCGGACAACTGCGCCTCGCCTTCCGTCAGGCGGTTCATGATCAGTGGTTCGTCGAACTCGAACAGGCTCGACACGCGGCGCCCCACGAGACGGCTCGCACCCTGCCCCGTCAACTGTTCGGCGGCGGGGTTGGCGGAGACGATCGACAGATCGGGCGCGATCAGCAGAACCGCCATCGGCATGCTGCCGATCAGGCGCTTGGCATCCGGCCTGGCCGCGTCGGGCAGGCGCCAGTCCGCCGCCCCGGTCATGCCGCCGCGCGATGCTCCGCGGGCGCGTAGAAGCGTTCCAGGCTATCGAGCACTTCGCGCGGGTCATCGATGAAGTTGACGCGGTTACGGAACTCGGCCGATCCGGGCAGCCCCTTGGTGTACCAGCCAAGATGCTTTCGCGCCATTTTCACGCCGGTTTCCGTGCCGTAGTGATGGAGCATGGCCTGGTAGTGCTCCACGATCAGCCGATACTGTTCGTCGATCGATGGATCGGCCCGCAACTGGCCGGTCTGCAGCCAGTGCATCACCTGCCCCAGCAGCCACGGCTTGCCATAGGCGCCGCGCCCGATCATCACGCCGTCCGCGCCGCTCTGTTCCAGCGCGGTGGCCACGTCCTCGATGCCGCAGATGTCGCCGTTGACGATGACCGGCAACGATACCGCTTCCTTGACCTTGAGCACGAAGGCCCAGTCCGCGCTGCCCTTGTACATCTGGTTGCGCGTGCGGCCGTGAACGGTGATCAGCTTGGCTCCGAGATCTTCGGCGATCCGCGCCAGTTCGGGCGCGTTCAGCGCGTTATGGTCCCAGCCCATGCGCATCTTGACGGTAACGGGCACGTCCACCGCCTTCACCGTCGCCTCGATCAGCGAAGCGGCGAGCGGCAGATCGCGCATCAGGGCCGAACCGGCATCGCCGTTGACCACCTTCTTCACCGGGCAGCCCATGTTGATGTCGATGATCGCGGCGCCACGGTCGGCGTTCAGTTTCGCCGCTTCCGCCATCTCGACCGGGTTGCAGCCGGCGAGCTGGAGCGAAACCGGCTCCTCCACGGCATCCCAGGCGGCCTTCTGCAGCGATTGCCGGGTCTCGCGGATCATCGCCGGGCTGGCGATCATCTCGGTGACGTTAAGGCCCGATCCGAAGCGCCGCACCAGCGTGCGAAAGGGCATGTCCGTAACCCCGGTCATCGGGGCCAGGATCACCGGACAATCGATACGCACCGGCCCGACCTGAAGCGGTGCAAGGCGCGGAGGATGCGGGAGCGTGCTCATCGTATGTACAAATCTGCCTAAAAAACAGGCAGCGCTTAGTCCATTGCGGGGCGCACGGCAAGGCTGATAGAGGCGCGCCCGCATGAACCACACGTTTCCCGATCCGGCCGGCAAGCGAGTCGCGGCCGTTGTCGTCGCGGCTGGCCAAGGTCTGCGCGCCGGTGGCTCCGTCCCCAAGCAGTTCGCGCAGTGGCGCGGCGCACCGCTTGTCCGCCATTCGGTGAAGCGGATGGCGGACGCGGGCATCGCTCCCATCGTCGTCGCCATTCCGGAGAACTGGCGCGCAACCGCCGAGCAGTCCCTCGCCGGGATTTCCGATGTCCGCCTTGTGGCGGGTGGCGCCACACGCCAGCTTTCCGTGCGCGCCGCGCTGGAAGCGCTCGAATCCGACGCCCCCGACCTGGTGCTGATCCACGATGCGGCCCGCCCCGATCTGCCGGAAAGCGTGATCGCCGCGCTGGTGGACGCGCTGGCCCGGCATGAAGCGGCCATCCCGGTCCTTCCTGTCGTTGACAGCCTCGTCCGCGGCGGAGACGGCATGATGCTGGAACCGGCGCGGCGCGAAGGGCTTTATCGGGTGCAGACGCCCCAGGCGTTCCGATACCCGGTGATCCTGGCCGCGCACCGTGCCTGGCAGCGCGAAGCCGAAGCGGGCGATGACGCGCAGGTCGCCGTCGTCGCCGGGCACGCGGTCGCGCTGGTTCAGGGTGAGGAAAGGCTGCGCAAGGTCACATTCGCCAGTGACCTTCGAGAGAGCGACCTTCAGGAGAACGCGGTGACGATTCCTTTTCCCCGCACAGGTTCGGGCTTTGACGTCCATCGTCTCGTCCCCGGCGAGGAACTGTGGCTATGCGGGCTGCGCATCGATCACACCCACGGCCTGTCCGGGCACAGCGATGCCGACGTGGCGATCCATGCGCTGGTCGATGCGCTGCTTGGCAGCATTGCCGCCGGCGACATCGGCGACCATTTTCCGCCGTCCGACGCGCGCTGGAAAGGCGCTTCTTCCGACCGGTTCCTGGCGCACGCGGCCGAGCTTGTCGCGCAATCCGGCCATGCCATCGCGCATGTTGACGTCACGATCATCTGCGAGGCGCCCAAAATCGGCGCGCACAAGGCGGCGATGCGCGCAAGGCTGGCGGAGATTCTTGCGATTGACATTGGCCGGGTGAGCGTGAAGGCCACGACCACCGAACGGCTTGGCATCACCGGACGGGGTGAAGGCATCGCCGCACAAGCTGTCGCCACCGTCGTTCCGGTCCAGTGAAAGGAAACGCCATGCGTCCTGTCAGTTCTTCCACCAGAATCGCCGCGACGCTGGTCGCGGGTGCCGCGCTTGTTCTCCAGTCGCAGGCCGCTCTGGCGCAGAATTGCCTGACCGAACGGGAAGTGACGGGCCTTGTCACATTCGCGCTGCCGACCGTGATGAACAGCGCGATCACCACCTGCCAGCCTCAGCTTTCCCCCAACGGCTATTTCGCCACGCAGGGCCGGTCGCTGGTGGCCCGCTATGCGGCGGGCAAGGCCGCCGCCTGGCCCACGGCCAAGGCCGCGCTGTTCAAGCTGGGCGGGGACAAGGGCGATGCCCAGACGCGCGATCTTCTCGCCAAGATGCCTGACGAGGCGCTTCAGCCCTTTGCGGAAGGCATGGTCGGCCAGCTGGTGGGCAGCGGGATCAAGCCCGACCAGTGCGTCGCCATCGAACGCGGCGCTCGTCTGCTCGCGCCGCTGCCGCCGGAAAACACCGCCGAACTGATCACCTTCATCCTGTCTGTCGCGGACAAGCCCAAGCCCGGCAAGACCCCCAAGCTGTTGATCTGCCCCGCGCAGAATTGACGCCGAAAGCCTGATTTCATGGACAATCTGCTTCCCGCCGACATCGCCGATCTGGCACGCCGCGTGATCGAGACCAATCTGGCCGCAGGCCGCAAGGTGGCCGTGGCCGAAAGCTGCACCGGCGGGCTGGTCGCTGCCGCGCTGACCGAGATTGCAGGAAGCTCGGCGGTGCTCGATCGCGGTTTCGTGACCTATTCCAATGAAGCCAAGAACGAAATGCTGGGCGTGGCCATGGACGTGATCGACACGTTCGGCGCGGTCTCGGTCGCCGTGGCCTGGTCGATGGCGCAGGGCGCGCTGAAGCATTCGGGTGCGGATGTAGCCGTGGCGATCACCGGCGTCGCCGGCCCGGACGGCGGATCGGCGCAGAAGCCGGTGGGCACGGTCGTGTTCGCCAAGGCCGAACGTGGCGAGGACCCGGAAGCGGTCAATGCCGAGATGAAGTTCTTCGAAGACGCGAAAACGCGCGCGGACGTGCGCCGTCAGGCAACGCTGGTCGCGCTGGATCTGCTGCTGCCGTAAAGCTTTTCCGCCCGTGCCTCGAACGCGGCGACCATCTTGCGGAAGGCACTGTCGAGGTACTGCCCGGCGAGCTTCTCGAAAATGACGTTGCGGAATGCGAAGTCGACCTGAAAATCGACGAAGCAGCCGCCTTCCCCGTCAGGCGCGAAGGCCCAGTCGTTCTCCAGCTTGCGCAACGGACCGTCGAGGTACTCAACCACGATTCCCCGCGGACGATCGAACCGCACGCGCGAGGTGAATTTTTCCTTCAGCGCGCTGAAGCCCACCAGCATGTCCGCGATCATTTCCGATTCGTTTTCCGAACGGATGCGCGTGGCGACGACCCACGGCAGGAATTCGGGATAGCGGCGCACGTCCGCCACCAGATCGAACATCTGTTCGGGCGACCAGGGCAGGCGCCGCTTCTCGGCGATATGCGGCACGCCCGATCAGCCCTGCGCTGCGGCCTTCTGCGCGGCCTTGGCCAATTGCTCTTCGCGGGTAGCGCGCATTTCGCGGAAATCGTCACCGGCGTGATAACTGGACCGGGTCAACGGACTGGCGGCGACCTGCAGGAAGCCCTTCGCCCGCGCGATCGCGCCATAGGCCTCGAATGCCTTGGGCGTCACGAATTCGGCCACGCTGGCATGGCGCGGGGTGGGCTGGAGATACTGCCCCATCGTCAGGAAATCGATCTGCGCCGAACGCATGTCGTCCATCACCTGATGGACCTCGAGTCGCTCCTCGCCCAGCCCCAGCATGATGCCCGACTTGGTGAAAATGCGCGGATCGAGCCGCTTCACGTGCTCCAGCAGACGCAGCGAAGCGTAATAACGGGCGCCGGGCCGGATCGTGGGATACAGCCGGGGCACGGTTTCAAGGTTGTGGTTGTACACGTCCGGCCCGGCCGCGACGATCGATTCCACCGCGCTTTCCATCTTGTTGCGGAAATCGGGCGTCAGGATTTCGATGGTCGTCTTCGGCGTGGCCCGACGTAGCGCCTCGATCACCTTGACGAACTGCGAAGCGCCGCCATCGGGCAGGTCGTCGCGATCGACCGAGGTGATGACGATATGTTCCAGCCCCATCTTCGCGGCCGCTTCGGCCACGTGCTCCGGCTCAAGCGGATCGACGGCGCGCGGCATGCCGGTCTTGACGTTGCAGAACGCACAGGCGCGCGTGCAGACGTCGCCCAGGATCATGACGGTCGCGTGCTTCTTGGTCCAGCATTCGCCGATGTTCGGGCAGGCCGCTTCCTCGCACACGGTGTTCAGCCGCAGGTCGCGCATCAGCTGGCGCGTTTCGCCGTAACCCCGGCTGGTCGGCGCTTTCACGCGGATCCAGTCCGGCTTGCGCTGACGTTCCGGGCGAGGCGATGAGGCTAGATCGTTCATGGCGTCCAGATAGGCGTATCTTCGGGCACTTGAAAGTGGCAATCGACCCGCGCATTAGCCTTCACCATGTCAGACGATTCATCGCCAGAGCTGGACAAGCTCATCGCCGGCTATCGCCGTTTCCGTGACCATGGATGGACGCCTCGCCTCGAACGCTGGCAACAGCTGAGCGAAGGGCAGGAGCCGCGCGTGATGATCATCGCCTGCTCCGACAGCCGCGTCGATCCCGCGCAGATCTTCGATACCGACCCCGGCGAAATGTTCGTGGTGCGCAACGTCGCGGCGATGGTGCCGCCGTTCGAAACCTCCCCTGGCCATCATGGCGTGTCCGCGGCACTGGAATTCGCGGTGCAGGTGCTGAAGGTGAAGGAAGTCGTGGTCATGGGCCACGGCATGTGCGGTGGCTGCAAGGCCGCGCTGACACAGGAACTGCGTGGGACCGAGCCGGGCGAAGGTGGCTTCATCGCCGACTGGATCGCCCTGCTGGACGAGGCGCGCGAACCCGTGGCCGAAGCGCACGGCACGACCGGCCGCACGGCCGAGCGGGCGATGGAGCAGGCCGGCGTCAAGGCCAGCCTCAAGAATCTGCGCACCTTCCCGTGCATTCAGCGCAAGGAAGCCAAGGGTGAACTCGTCCTGCGCGGCGCCTTCTTCGCGATTTCCGACGGCGTTCTTCACCTGCTGGATGAAGCCAGCGGCGATTTCCATCCTGTCGGATAGACCCGTCCGCGTGAGGACGCGAAAAAGGGGGCGACCACCGCAGTGGCCGCCCCCTTTTCACATCATCTGGCGCCAGGGGTTACTTGGCGGCCTTGGTGGTCGCGTAAACCGTCCACAGCTTGGCCAGCGGCGCGCGCACGGCACCGGTGATCTGGGCGAAGGTGGCCTTGGCTTCCTCGTACTTGCCTTCATCGCACTGGGCGATGCCCAGGCGGGTCAGCGCGCGATCCTTGTCGATGTTGCCCTTCTGGATCGCCAGCTTGTAGAGATCCTCGGCCTTGGCGGCATCACCATAGGAGAGGTAGGCGTCGGCGGTTGCCAGCGCACCCTTGCCATCGGCGCCGGCGCGGGCATCGCGTTCCAGGCCGGGCAGCGAGGCCTTGTCCGCCGCGATGCGGCCCTTGGCCTGCGAGATCGCGTCCGCCACGAACTGGTCGTTCGCGCGCAGTACGCCGGCGGCGACGCCGGCTTCCGCCACCTTCAGCACTTCGCCCGGCAGACGACGCGGGTCAGCCGCCTCGATATATTCGACGTATTCGCGTTCGAGATACTTGGGATCGCTCTGGAACGCCCCCGAACGCATCATCAGGCGGCCGAGATCGAGCGATTCCTGATTGGTGAACGTACCGAATTCGCGGGTCAGCTGGCCGGCGCCCAGCCAGTTGATCGGCGAGGGATCGTTTGCGACCATCATCGTCGACCATTCGATCGCCTGCGGTCCCAGCTTCGCCTTGTAGGCGATCAGGTTGGCGCGCTTGAACCAGTCGGCGGGAACGGTGCCACCGGCAGCCTTGCGCGTATCGACGGCGAGCTTGAGCGCCTGAAGGCCTTCGGCCGGCTTGCCCTGCTGCACGTAGGCATCAGCCAGAAGCTCCGCCGCCGTGTCCTCGCTGTAGTTCGCCTGCACGACCTTGGTCAGCGCATCGACAGCGACCGGCCAGTCCTTTTGCGTATAGGCGAAGTTGCCCAGATAGAACTGGTACTCGCTGACCTTGTCGGCAGGCACCAGCCCGCTGTCGAGCATGTTCTTGATGCCGCGTTCGCGCATCCCGATGTCGCCCAGCATGCCGCCGAGGTTCACCGCGAACTGGCCGGCCGTCATCCGGTCGGTGGGGTTCTTGATCGCGGCTTCCGCAGCTGCCAGCTGTGCCGGAGCGCCGGCAAGCTGCGTCTTGATATCGGCGTCCGAAGCGCCCTTCGCCTTCGCGGCGGCCGCATCGCCCAGAACCTTCTGCAAAGGCCCGGCAACGGCGACGAATTCCTTGGAGAAGGCGCCGGCCTTGGCCGCTTCCTTTTCCTTGGCGACGGCGGCTGTCGCGCCCAGCGTCGCTCCACCCGCGACAAGGCCGGTTGCCAGCGCGGTCGCCAGCGCCATGCGGGCTGCACCACCCTTGGCAAACTTCCCGAAAGAAACCCGCATCATGCATTCTCCTGTTCGACCCGGAAACCCGAAGGCAAGCGTTGTGAAATCGCTTTTGCACCCTGCCCCGGCCGGCGTTCGTTGACTTGTGGCCGGCTCCGCTAGTGGCGCGGAATCATGACCTTTGCAACCGCTCCGGCGATACCTTTTGCGCAGTGAACCGCGATTGAACGGCGCTTCGTCCCGCAACACGGTCAACCTGTCGCATGTGTGGAAAACTACCCCCGTAACGGCCCGAAATTCCCCGCGTTGCTGGCCATTCCCGCCCGATTGTCCTAGGGCCGGTCATCAATTCCCACAACCAGAGCGAAATAGCCACCGACGTGAGCGACGACACCACCATCATCGATCCCCCTGCCCCCGCGCCGGAACCCGAATTCCAGCGGATCGACATCGTCGATGAAATGAAGACCAGCTATCTCGATTACGCGATGAGCGTGATCGTCAGCCGTGCGTTGCCCGACGTGCGCGACGGCCTGAAGCCGGTCCACCGCCGCATTCTTTTCGCCAGCCAGGAAGGCGGCTTCGTCGCCGGGCGGCCCTATCGCAAATCGGCCAAGATCGTCGGCGACGTGATGGGCAACTATCACCCGCACGGCGACAGCGCGATCTACGACGCGCTGGCCCGCATGACGCAGAACTGGTCGATGCGGCTGCCGCTGATCGACGGCCAGGGCAACTTCGGTTCGATGGACCCCGATCCACCGGCCTCGATGCGCTACACCGAGGCGCGGCTGGCGCGCGTGGCCAATTCGCTGCTCGACGATCTCGACAAGGATACCGTCGATTTCACCGACAACTACGACGGTTCGCGGCAGGAACCTTCGGTTCTGCCCGCGCGCTTCCCCAACCTGCTGGTCAACGGCGCGGGCGGCATCGCGGTCGGCATGGCGACCAACATTCCGCCGCACAATCTGGGCGAGGTGATCGACGGCTGCCTGGCCTACATGGACAACCCGCTGATCACGATCGACGAACTGATCGAGATCATTCCGGGGCCGGACTTCCCCACCGCGCCGCTGATCCTGGGCGCCGCCGGGGCGCGCAAGGCCTATCACGAAGGCCGTGGCTCGATCATCATGCGCGCCTGCCACAAGATCGAGGAAGGCCGGGGCGACCGGCGCTCGATCGTGCTGACCTCGATTCCCTACCAGGTCGGCAAGTCCGGCCTGGTCGAGAAGATCGCCGAGGCCGCCAAGGACAAGCGGATCGAGGGGATCTCGGACATCCGCGACGAATCCAACCGCGAAGGCGTGCGCGTGGTCATCGACCTCAAGCGTGATGCCACGCCGGAAGTGGTGCTCAACCAGCTCTGGCGCAACACGCCGGCGCAATCGAACTTCCCGGCCAACATGCTCGCCATCCGCGGCGGCCGCCCGGAAATCCTCAGCCTCAAGGACATCATCGAATCCTTCGTGCGCTTCCGCGAGGAAGTCATCACGCGGCGCACCAAGTTCGAACTGAACAAGGCGCGGGACCGGGCGCATATCCTGCTCGGCCTCGTCATCGCGGTCACCAATCTCGATGAAGTCGTGCGGATCATCCGGGGATCGGCCAACCCTGCGCTGGCGCGTGAAACGCTGCTCGCCCGCGAATGGCCGATGGGCGAGATCGCGTCCTATATCCGCCTGGTCGAAGCGATCGAGGACGATGCAAGCATCGGCGGCGAAAGCTATCGCCTGTCCGAAACGCAGGTCCGCGCCATTCTCGACCTTCGCCTGCACCGCCTGACCGCACTCGGCCGCGATGAGATCGGCGGCGAACTGGAAGTGCTGGCCAAGGCGATCGAGGAGTTCCTCTCGATCCTGGCCGACCGCGTGAAGCTTTATGGCGTGATGCGCCAGGAACTGATCGAGGTCCGCGATGCCTATGCCACGCCGCGCGTCTCGCTGATCGCGCCGGCCGCGGACGGGATCGACGACGAGGACCTGATCGAGCGCGAGGACATGGTCGTCACGATCACGCTCGATGGCTACATCAAGCGCACCCCGCTCTCCACCTTCCGCGCGCAGAACCGTGGCGGCAAGGGCCGCTCCGGCATGGCAACCAAGGAAGAGGATGCCGTGGCGAACATGTTCGTCACCAGCACCCACACGCCGGTGCTGTTCTTCTCCACCGCCGGCAAGGTCTACCGCCTCAAGGTGTGGCGCCTGCCCGAAGGCGGCCCGGCCACGCGCGGCCGCCCGGTGGTCAACCTGCTGCCCGCGCTCGACCAGGGCGAGACCATCGCGGCCGTGCTGCCGCTGCCCGAGGACGAGGGCGAATGGAGCAAGCTCCACGTCATGTTCGCCACGGCGAAGGGCAACGTGCGCCGCAACGCCATGGATCTTTTCGCCAACATCCCGTCGAACGGGAAATACGCGATGAAGTTCGAGGAAGAGAGCGAGGACCGCCTGATCGGCGTCGCGCTGCTGTCCGAAGGCGATGACGTGCTGCTGGCGAGCCGGCAGGGCAAGGCGATCCGCTTCCCGGCGGACGACGTGCGCGAATTCCAGAGCCGCACCTCCACCGGCGTGCGCGGCATGACGCTGAAGGAAGGCGACGAGGTCATCTCGCTATCGATCCTCCACCGCGTTGGCGTCAAGGATCAGGACGAGCGCGAGGACTATCTCCGCTTCGCCCCGTGGAAGGCGGAGAAGGAAGGCGAACCGCAGATGGCGGCGGAGCGCTATGCCGAACTGGCGGAGAAGGAACAGTTCATCCTCACCGTCTGCGCCAACGGCTATGGCAAGCTCTCCTCCGCCTACGAATACCGGCGCACCGGCCGTGGCGGACAGGGCATCACCAATATCGACAACATCGGCCGCAACGGCCCGGTGGTGGCGAGCTTCCCGGCAGTGCAGGCCGACCAGCTGATGCTCGTCACCGATCAGGCCAAGCTGATCCGCCTGCCGCTCGATTCGCTGCGCGTGATCGGGCGCGGCAGCGCGGGCGTGCGGCTGTTCCATGTCGCCGATGACGAACATGTGGTCAGCGCGGTGCGTCTGGCCGAGGAAGAAGGCGAAGCGGCCGAACAGGCTGCCGACGGCGAGGCGCCGTCCGAGGCATGACCCCTGCCGTCGCCTACAAGGTGCTGACCGCGCCGCAGATGGCCGAACTGGAGCACGCCGGCGTGTTCCGGGGCGCGCCGGTCGACCTCGCCGATGGCTACATCCATCTGTCGACCGAGGCGCAGCTTGCCGAAACGATCGACAAGCACTTCGCCGGGCAGGACGGCCTGCACATCGTCGCGGTCGATCTGGATGCGCTGGGCGATGCGGTGAAGTGGGAGCCTTCGCGCGGGGGACAATTGTTCCCGCATATCTACGCCGATCTGCCGCTCGACGCGGCGATCGCCTATGGTCCGCTGCGGCGCCACCCGGACGGCACGATCGCGCTGCCGGTGGCGGGATAAGGCATTGGAGCCCTACTCCGCGCTGAACTCCCCTTCCCGGCGTAGCGTGGCGATCACGCCGGTGCAGATCAGGAACTGGCCGAAGTAGTAGAGCGGCCAGATCAGCAGGTGCGGCAGTGGGCTGGTGGCAAGCGGCCCCATGCGCGCGAAGATCAGCAGGTCCGATGCCACGAATAGCAGCGCGCCCGCGCCCACCCGCCAGCGCGGAAAGGCGCTGAGCCACGCGGCCGCCGCCATCCCGCCCAACGGCAGGGCATAGAGCGCGACCTGCATCGCCATCGCCCGGTCCGCCGGCAGCAGCCAGGCCAGCACCGGCACGCCAACGGCCAGCGCGACCGCCAGCCCCTTGTCCAAAGCACTCACCGCGCTGCCCCGCCCGTGCCGCAGGTAGAGCGCGATGGCGACGAGGTGGCCCGCGAGGAACGCCGTCGCGCCGACGGTGAACGCCACTTCCAGTACCACGTCCCCCACCGCGCCCAGCGCCATGACCAGCGCGATCCGGCGCGCCCCGCGCGAAGGGTGGTGCAGCCAGGCATAGACGGCGAGCAGACCCACGCCCGCTCCCTTCCACGCGATCTGGTACAGCCCCGGCACCGCGCCGCCGGCGATGAACCCATAGCTGATGCCGAAAACCAGGCTGGCGAGCAGCCAGGGCCGCCGCTCGGCCAATGCGCGACCTGTCATACCGTCCTTCCCGCGTGATGGCCGCGCACCTTGGGGTTGTCCGCGCCGCAAGGCAATGCCAATGCGCGGGACATGACGCATCAGGTTCACATCATCGGCGGCGGCATGGCCGGCAGCGAGGCGGCATGGCAGCTCGCCCGGCGCGGCGTGCGGGTACGCCTTTCGGAAATGCGCGGCGCCAATCTACCCGGTGGGGGCGACACCACGGCGGCGCACCAGGGCACGGGCCTGGCCGAACTGGTCTGCTCCAACAGCTTCCGGTCGGACGATCACGAAAAGAACGCAGTCGGCCTGCTGCACGAGGAAATGCGCCGCTGTGACAGCCTGCTGATGGCGGCGGCGGAAAAGGCGCGCGTGCCCGCCGGCTCTGCGCTCGCCGTGGACCGCGAGGTGTTCTCGGCGGCGGTGGAGCAGGCGCTGGCGGCGCTGCCCAATCTGGAGATCGTGCGCGAACGGGTGGACGCGCTGCCGGCGCAAGGGCCGGTGATCGTCGCCACCGGCCCGCTCACCGCGCCGGCGCTGGCCGAGAGCATCGGCGGGGCGACCGGAGCCGACGCACTCGCCTTCTTCGACGCCATCGCCCCCATCGTCCACCGCGACAGCATCGACATGGACGTGTGCTGGATGGCGAGCCGCTGGGACCGGGGCGAGACCAAGGACTATATCAACTGCCCGATGAACCGCGAACAATACCGCGCGTTCCGGCAGGGCCTGCTCGATGGCGAGAAGACCGCGTTCAAGGAATGGGAAGCAAACACGCCCTATTTCGATGGCTGCATGCCGATCGAGGTGATGGCCGAACGGGGCGAGGACACATTGCGCTTCGGGCCGATGAAGCCGGTGGGGCTGGACAACCCGCACAGCGCCACGCCCGAATTTCCGCGCGGGCGCTGGCCCTATGCCGTGGTGCAGCTGCGGCAGGACAACAAGCTCGGCACGCTGTGGAACATGGTGGGCTTCCAGACCAAGCTGAAGCACGCCGAACAGGTGCGGCTGTTCCGCACCATTCCCGGCCTGGAAAACGCCGAGTTCGCACGGCTGGGCGGGCTGCACCGCAACACCTTCCTCAATTCGCCCACGCTGCTGGACCGGGAACTGCGCCTGAAAAGCCGCCCGCACATCCGCTTCGCCGGGCAGATCACCGGCTGCGAAGGCTATGTCGAAAGCGCCTCGGTAGGTCTGCTCGCCGGGCTGATGACCGCGCACGAACTTGCCGGCCGCCCCTGGACCCCGCCCCCCCGCACCACCGCGCTGGGCGCGTTGCTCGCCCACATCACCGGCGATGCCGAGGCGGAAAGCTACCAACCGATGAACGTGAACTTCGGCCTGTTCCCGCCGGTGGACGCCAGCGTGAAGAAGAAGGAGCGCAAGGAGGCGTATACGGCGCGTGCCAAGCGGGACTTGGGGGAGTGGTTGTTGGCAGGGGTGTGAGGGGTATTCGAATGCTGCGGTGCTAGGGTGAGAGCCGGCCATTTAGGGCCATTCAACTCCTTTTTCCGCGGCCCAAAACCCTTCGTTGCGTCAGTACAGGCAACATCGGCGAAACGCTTCTTTTTTCTTCGCTTCACGAGCCTTCAGAAATTCCAACGACCTGATATCTGTACGTAGATCAACAAGGAGATCGACTTCCTTGCGATCACTGATTGGCAACGGTTAGGATAGTCGATCGGGCGCGCTTCAAGGACTGGAGAGCGTAGCCCGCCTCCGCAAGCTGAGCATCAGAGAAGAATTCCGCGTCTTGCCTTATCCTTGATCCAGGAACCGACCCTGTCGAGAAATTTCCAGACATCGTCGTTATCCGGATGAACATAGTCGGGGGCTTCCGGGTCACTACCCAATGCCTTAAATATGTTGTGCAGCCACCTTTTTGTTCTGGGAACGTTCAATCCTGGCAGCCAGTGCTCGACCTCGCCATGCCTCAGGATGAACAGGCCGTATTGATCTAGGCGATCAAGAAGGTTCTCGGCCTTTTCCTTCGCAGCGCCTTTGAGCAGGGTAATACCGCCATCCGACTTGGGCTTCTTGCCGTTTGAAACGAGGTTTGACCAGACATCTGCGCGCTCCGAGGTTATTGAATGGTAGGGCTTCGGGTAATTTGCAGCTTTCAAGAGAACCGGTAGATTGGTCTGTTTGTTTAGTGCGTCGATGTCAAGAATGGCGGCAACGGGTATTCCAAGTGCCCGAAGTGGCTGGACGATCTTGTGCACTGAATCCTTGCCGTTGGCGTTGAGGAAGAGAGTGTTCGGCGCGCCTCGTCCAGATGCCAGCGCTAAAAGCCGCTCGTTGACCTCTTGGTAGAAAGCGCGGTCCGCGTCCGCTTCGGTGACCACTACGCCTTCGTAAAACACGCCCGACAGAGCATTTGCAGACCGCAAAAGCGGCTCTTGCATCATGACACGGATGTCGTCGTTCGAAAGCATGCGAGCAGTCGCGCCGCCTTGCTGATAAGTCAGGCGGACGACATTGACCTTCGCGCCTGACTGGATCGCGCCCATCAGGAACTGGCTGCTATGGGTCGATACAAAAACTTGCTTGTCGCCTTGGCTCGTAGTCTGAGCAATTTCGCGACCAAGTTTAGACGCCAGCGTGGGGTGCAGAAAGGCTTCCGGCTCGTCGATAATTATAAGCTTCGGGTCGCCGGCGCGAAGTTCCGACAGCATGCCCGTGAAGGCCTTCATTCCATCGCTCCACTGATGGATGGGACGAGCGTTCCTCATCCATTCCAGGGTGGCGTCCTCTACGGATCGCTCGTTTGGCGGGGCGCTATTCCCATATCGCAGTTGGATTGACGCACCTTCGGATATGTCCATGCCTAGATAAAGGCCAAAGGACTCGAAAAGAACATCCCGGAGAGATTGTCGGCGAGCATCGTCAGTTAGAAGTCGGTCAAAGGTACTTTGTGGGTCCTTCAGGTCGCCTCTGGCTTGCTCCGAGATAAGATCAATTCTACTTTTACCATCTAGAATAAGTGTTTGGTGTGATGCGTAGAAATGAGTGAAGCCACTTATATTTTCATCAGGATTCTGCAAATATTGGTGGAAATTTGGAACGTATACTCTTTCTCTCCAACCCCTAAACTTAAGATATAATTCATTAGGACGATCTACTTCTCCTGGATTGCGCCAGTTGTCCGTCGATTTTTCAAGGATCGCATCGATTTCATCATTTGAGTGTTTACGAAATTTGATTCCATCAAGAATTGTACGATGCCTATCTCCGTGGCGGCTGAAATCGGCAATTTCGCGCAGAACCATACTCTTCCCGGAGTTGTTTGGTCCAACGAAGATGGTGATGGCAGGCTTGTCCAACACCAATGGGCCTGACCCTTGGCCAGCGCCGAAGCGCAACCGTACTTCCTCAATGAGCACCGGAATTCCTTTCAATTCTGATTATTAGGCAACGGAAATCGACTTCGAGTAATAACACCTTCGCGTTCCATAGGTTGGGTGCAAGGGGGCAGTATGTCTGTCTCGATAGTCCATACTCCAATGGCGGTCTTTCCCTCGCCGCCTCAAAGTGAACATTGGTCGCCATCGCAGCGCATGACAGGAAGGTTCCAAGACTGGTCGATTGCGTTGCCCAACTGGCTTAGTGAACGAACGGCAAGTTCCTGGGAACAATTTCAATCGATCGAATGTCGCCGTTGTAGGCTCCACCCTCACCGGCATGCGCAATCCTGTCTCTTCTTCACCTTCGGCTTCGTCGTCGCGAACTCTGCGCGGGTGAGGGACTGGTCGCCGTTGGCGTCGGCGGTCTTGAAGCGATCGGAGGTCTTGACCGCCCATTCCTCGAAGCTGAGCAGGTTGTTGCCGTCCACGTCGAGCTTGCGGAAATCGCGGACGCGGGGGGCCAGCATCTCGTTGCGGGTGATGCGGCCGTCGCGATCACGGTCGAGGCGGTCGAAGCGCTGCTGTTCGCGGGTCTGCTCGGTCGCCTGCGGCAGCGCGGGGCCTTGCAGCCCTTCCCCGTCGGCATCGGGCAGTTCGTCCGCCTCGGCCGTGGGGGTATCGAGCGCAAGCCGGGGCGCGGGCGGCGCGCCGGCTTGGGTCGCGCGGCCCTGCCACCAGAACAGGCCGGCGGCCACCAGCAACAAGGCTCCCAGGGCACCGAGCACGATCCGGTTCACCGCGCGTTTCCTCCGATCCGGACGAAGCTATCGCGCGGGTGGGCTGTGCGGCAGGGCGAGTTGGGACCGATTTGGTAGGTACTTGTTCGCGCAGAGACCGCAGAGTACGCGGAGAATTTACCCAAGACGCAACCCCCTCCGCGCCTTCGCGCCTCTGCGCGAACCAATCAGCGCGCGAACCGATCAGCGGCCGGTCAGTCCCAGCCTTAGCGCCGCGCCGAAGCCGCGCAGGCCGGTATCGGGGAGGCCCCTCGCCTGCCGCCTTGCCATGCCGGCGAGGATGGCGAGCGGGCGCATCGGGCGGGGGAGACGGGGCATCGATGCGGCGGGATCGGGATCGAGCCACTGCGCCACCGCCGCGCGGATCGAGCCGGGATCGTTCACGCCAGACAGGCGGCCGAGCGCCACGAACGCCTCGATACGGGCGCTGGCCAGTTCCGCGCCGCCATCCTCGCCAACGTGCTGCGCCTCGTAGCCATCGACCAGCGCGCCCAGCGCCGGGCGCTCGGCGTCCCAGGCATGGAGGCCGGCCAGCAGCGGTTCGCCCCGTGGCCACAGCGCGGCCTCCTGCGCCATGCGATCGCGCCACCACGCCAGCCGCAGCTGGATCATCAGCGCATCGCGCCCCGGCTTCGCGGTATCGGCCAGACGCTGTTCGAACGCGAACAGGCCGATCCACGCCGGCCGCGCCGCCGCCGGGGCATAGGCCACAGCGAACCGTTCGAGCGGGGCAAGCTGGTCGGCCAGTTCCATCGGAAATCAGGGGCTTTCGGCTAAGGCGGGGCGCTGCCGTGCGGAAACCGCAGCGCCCCTCGCCCTCAGCGATAGCAGACCTTCTTCACCGCCTCGACGATCTTGTTGGCGTCGATCAGCGCCGCCTTTTCGAGATTGGCGGCATAGGGCAGCGGCACGTCCTCGTTGGCGACGCGCAGGACCGGGGCATCGAGATTGTCGAAGCCTTCCTCCATGCAGATCGCGATGATTTCCGACGCGATCGAGCAGACCGGGAAACCTTCCTCGGCCACGACGAGGCGGTTGGTCTTGGCGAGCGAGGCCAGCACCGTTTCCTTGTCGAGCGGGCGCAGCGTGCGCAGGTCCACCACTTCGGCGTCGATGCCCTCGTCGGCGAGCCTGGCCGCCGCTTCGAGCGCATAGCCGACGCCGATGGAATAGGACACGATCGTCACGTCGCTGCCTTCGCGCACCACGCGGGCCTTGCCGATCGGCAGGACGAAATCGTCCAGCTGCGGCACGTCGAAGGTGCGGCCATAGACCAGCTCGTTTTCGAGGAACACCACCGGGTCCTCGCTGCGGATCGCGGCCTTCATCAGCCCCTTGGCGTCGGCCGCGTCATAAGGCGCGATCACGACGAGGCCGGGGACGGCGGCGTACCACGGGCCGTAGTTCTGCGAATGCTGCGCGCCGACGCGGCTGGCCGCGCCGTTGGGGCCGCGGAACACGATCGGGCAGCGCATCTGGCCGCCGGACATGTAGTTCGTCTTGGCGGCGGAATTGATGATGTGGTCGATCGCCTGCATGGCGAAGTTGAACGTCATGAATTCCACGATGGGGCGCAGGCCCCCCATCGCCGCACCGGTACCGATGCCGGCAAAGCCGTATTCGGTGATCGGCGTATCGATCACGCGCTGGGGGCCGAACTCGTCGAGCAGCCCCTGGGTGACCTTGTAGGCGCCCTGGTACTCCGCCACTTCCTCGCCCATCACGAAAACGCGGCTGTCGGCGCGCATTTCCTCGGCCATGGCATCGCGCAGCGCTTCGCGGACGGTGGTGGGAACCATAGCGGTGCCGGCGGGCACTTCGGGATCGGCGGCGGGCTTGGCCGCGACGGGCGCCGCGACCGGCGCGGGAGCTGGCGCCGGGGCGGGCGTTGCGGCTGGAACCGGCGCGGGCGCGGGCGCGGCAGCAGGCGCCGGCGCGGCATCCTCGCCCTCACCCTGCAGTAGCGCGATCACGGTGCCGACCTTCACGCCCTCGGTCCCTTCGGGAACGACGATCTGGCCGACGGTGCCTTCGTCCACCGCCTCGAATTCCATCGTCGCCTTGTCGGTCTCGATCTCGGCGAGGATATCGCCAGACTTCACCGCATCGCCTTCCTTGACCAGCCACTTGGCCAGCGTGCCCTCTTCCATCGTCGGCGAGAGCGCGGGCATCTTCAGTTCGATCGCCATGTCAGTACTGCTCCACCACCACGTCGGTATACAGTTCGGCCAATGCCGGCTCGGGCGAGCTTTCGGCAAAATCGGCGGCTTCTGCCACGACCTGGCGGATTTTCTTGTCGATGTCCTTGATCCGGTCCTCGGCCACGCCGCGCTGGAGCAGCTCGGTCTTCGCGGCCTCGATCGGATCGTGCTTCTCGCGCATTTCCTGCACTTCCTCGCGGCTGCGGTACTTGGCCGGGTCCGACATCGAGTGCCCGCGATAGCGGTAGGTCTTGAGTTCGAGCAGCACCGGCCCGTTGCCGCCGCGCACGAATTCCAGCGCCACTTCGGCGGCCTGGCGCACTTCCAGAACGTCCATGCCGTTCACGTCGATGCCGGGGATGCGGAAGGCGGTGCCGCGACGGTAGAAATGCGTTTCGGCCGAACCGCGCTTTACCGCCGTGCCCATGGCATAGCCGTTGTTTTCCACCACGAACACGATCGGCAGCTTCCACAGCGCCGCCATGTTGAAGGTTTCATAGACCTGGCCCTGGTTGGCCGCGCCATCGCCGAAGTAGGCCATGCACACGCCGCCATCGTTGCGGTACTTGTGCGCGAAGGCGAGACCCGCGCCGAGCGGCACCTGCGCGCCGACGATGCCGTGGCCGCCGTAGAACTTGTGGTCGGTGCTGAACATGTGCATCGACCCGCCCTTGCCGCGCGAGATGCCCGCGCCGCGCCCGGTCAGTTCGGCCATGATCACCTTGGGATCGATGCCATAGGCGAGCATGTGCCCGTGATCGCGATAGCCGGTGATGACGCTGTCATGCCCCTCGCTGAGCGCGGACTGGAGCCCGACCGCGACGGCTTCCTGGCCGATGTAGAGGTGGCAGAAGCCGCCGATCAGGCCCAGGCCATAAAGCTGGCCGGCCTTTTCCTCGAAACGTCGGATCAGCACCATCTGTTCGTAGAAGTGCAGCAATTCGTCATCGCTGGCTTCGAAGCGGCGGTTGTTGGCGTGGGCCTGCTGCAGGCTGCGCAGCGCGAACGTGGCCTCGTCGAGCGGTTCGTCCGCCGCCGAAGCGATCACCGGCTCCGCGGCAGCGGGCGGCGTGGCCTTGGCTGCGCGGCGGCGCGTTGCTGCGGGTTTGGTGGCGGGAGCGGCAGGTTTGGCGGCGCGGGGCCTGGCGGACTTGGCCAAGTCGATGATCCTTTTTCTGGCAGCCTCGGCTTCGATCGTGCGAAGCTTGGGTTGCGTATGAGCCAGTTGCGAGGATTCCGCAACGTCCAACCGGCCTACTCCCGCTGCCGGATAGCTATTCGCACCCATTTGGTTATTATCGCATGAAGTGCAATTCAATTTGGCGTTTCGAGGGAGTGGAGACGCGCTGAACGAATGACGGCGCACCCGCAATATCCGAATCAACGTCACCGGGCCGCGGATGCGGATGGAGATCGTCATGCGCCCGGAATGGAGGCAGGGCGGGGAGGCAGCGGGAGGACGGAATTGCGAACCGTCAAAACGTTTCAGGCCGACCAGGATCACCTGGCCGGCCTGAACATTTCCGCCCTTTCGGGGGAATGGCGCGCCCGGAACGATTCGAACGTCCGACCCTCAGATTCGTAGTCTGATGCTCTATCCAGCTGAGCTACGGGCGCCGGGAGACGCGCCTTTAGGAGAGCGATTCCGGGTTGGCAAGTCACTTCAGCAACGCATGCACCGCTTTTGCCAGCGGAACATCCAGGGGCGGCATCGGAAACGTCGATATTTCCTGTCTTCCCGCCCATTTCAGCATCGCATTTTTTTCACAGACCGGTTCCCCTTTCCACAGACGGCAGACGTATAGCAGCAGCAGAATCGGCGGCGCGCCACTCGAATCATCTGCGTGGGCGAACGACAGCGGCGTGATATCGGCCGCCGACAGGGTCACGGCCAGTTCCTCGTCGATTTCGCGGATCAGCGCCTGGACCGGCCCTTCGCCGGCTTCGACCTTGCCGCCGGGGAATTCCCACAGGCCGCCATGCTGTTTTCCTTCCGGACGACGCTGGAGCAGCACCCTGCCCAGCCCGTCGATCATGGCTGCCGCAACGACAATTCGCATCGATCCACTCCGGATTAAAAATACTGGCGGATCGCAAAGGACGCGACAGCCGGCTCCGCTGAAAGGCCCGAAACTTTTTGTAAATCAAATTTTAGGAACAATCCCGTAACCTTTCGTCACCGTGACGCGGGGGCCAAGTAATATGTTGGAATTATGGCAGAAAATTCTGCACGATGAAAGCGCCGCCACGGCCGTTGAATACGGCCTGCTGGTGGGATTCATCGCGCTTGCCATTATTGGGGGCATGAACAACTTCACCAACCAGATGGTTGCTCTGTGGCATTCGGTCGAAAACGCATCGAACGGCGCCGCGGCCAATTAACGTCGTTTTAGGAAATGCCGCCTAATTCAGCCCTACCTGCTCCAGGGACAACAGGGAGCGGGTCGGGAACAAGAAGACGCTTAAGGAGACCTGACATGAAGCTTTTCCGTGATCTGCTCGCGAACGAAGAAGGCGCGACCGCCATCGAATACGGCCTGATCGCCGCTCTCATCGCCGTCGCCGCCATCACCGCGATGGGTTCGCTCGGCAACTCGCTGACCAACACCTTCAACACGGTGTCGGGCAAGATGAACAACGCCAACACGGCCGCTGCTGCGAAGAACTAATCGCAGACGTGACCGGTCGCGGTCCTGGACCGCGATCCAAGCCAAAGAGGCGGTCGGCGCAATCGCCGGCCGCCTTTTTCGCTGCAGCCCCTCACCCGGCGTCCGTCACCGCCGGAAGGCTGCACTGCAAGGCATCGAAAAGGGGACCGACCATGAAGCTCTTCCAAGCGCTGCTGCGCGACGAAGAAGGCGCAACCGCGATCGAGTACGGCCTGATCGCCGCGCTCATCGCCGTTGCCGCCATCACCGCGATGGGTTCGCTCGGCAATTCGCTGACCAACACCTTCAATACGGTGTCGGGCAAGATGAACAACGCCAACACCAAGGCAGCGGCCAAGACGATCTGATCGTCCGTCGCTTTGCCTGACACGAACGAAACGGCCGGCTTCACGCCGGCCGTTTCTGTTTGGCGGCCCTGAGGTGGCTCAGCGCCCCCTATCAATAGACGATCAGCTTGACCTTTTGGCCGGGCACCAGCCTGCTGGAGGCGGTGAGCGCGTTGAGTACGAGGAAGCGGTCCACCGGCCGGTCCGAGTGGGCCATGCGGGCGCCCAGCGATTGCACGGTATCGCCGCTCTTCACCGTCACCACATCGAGCTTGCGCGCTTTCACCGCACTGGCCTCCGTCGCGTTGATGCGACGGATCGAGCGGAACATGGAGTCGAACTGCCCCGCCTGCCCGGCCTGGCTGATCGTGGCGAAGTGAAACGCCTGCCCCTGCCCCCAGTCATAGGCATAGACCACCACGTCCACTGTGGAGCCGTTGCTGGTGGTTCGGGCGGTGCCATAGGCGACGGGTATGCCGTTGATCGTGGTCGTCTGCAGCGTATCGGGCGCGAACTGTCCCTGCGACGAAAGCCCGGCGAATACCGAGCGGACATAGGCGGAAAGATCGCCGCTGTATTTGCCCGACGCGAATTCGCCCTTGCCCGACTGCCCGGAAATCGCAACCGATGTGGTGCCATTGACCAGCGAGAAGCCCGCCGGCACCTGGAAGGCCAGCCGTAACTGAGGGTGCGTGAACGTGCGGCCATCGACAACACCCTGATTGGGATCGTCGCCATAGGTAAGGCCGCGCACGCGGGTGAGGAAAGTATCGCGGTTGGTCATCCCCGTGGCGGTGGTGCCGACGCGCAGCAACGCGGCGCGCACGCGCGAGGCGGGATCGGGGTGCGTGCTGGCCCATTCCGGCACCGAATTGCCCTGCCCCGCGATCTGGCTGTCCAGCGCGGTCTGGTTGGCCAGGCTTTGCAACACCGCGGACATCGCGCGGGGGTCGTAGCCAGCGCGGCCCAGATACGTGATGCCAAGATTGTCCGCCTCGGTTTCCTGCGAGCGCGAATACTTGAGCGTCAGCAATTGGCTGCCGGTGGAGAACAGGCGCTGGCCGATCTGGCCGGCCGCGGAATTGCCGAGCACGGCGGTGGAAAGGACCGAACCGAGCACGCCAAGGATGGTGTTGCGCGTGGCGGCGCTTTCGCGCTTGGCGGCATGGCGCGCGGCGACATGGCCAACCTCGTGCCCCAGCACGCCGGCCAGCTCCGCCTCGTTGTTCATCAGCGCGACGAGTTGCCGGGTGACGTAGATATAGCCCCCCGGAATGGCGAAGGCGTTGTTCACGGGGGAATTGAGCAAGGTGACCGTGAAATCGCCGCGCGCATTGCTGAGGCCCGACTGGACGGCGATGGTCTTGCCCACGGATTCGACATAGGTCGCCTGCGGTCCGCTCAAGGCTCCGCCGTATTCTTGGAGAAGCTGGGGGTGCGCTTCAGCACCCTGCTTCTTGTCGGATGCGCTGATCGCCTGGACGGCATTGCCCTGCGCGCGCACCGGAGCGCCCGACAGGATGGCAGACCCGGCCACCCCCGCCGCAAGAACCGACAGTCCGGCAAAAGCAAGACGCAAACGGTTTCGGCTTTTCATGGCATCTCCCTCGAACAATCCCGACCGCAACGGCTGCGGCAAATGCCGCGACGCTTTGTCGCAAACCGAAATCTTCTGTGCCAAATCCGGTTCCCGCGCGCCAGCGCGGCGAACGGATCAGGCACCAATTCGGAGGAAACGATCCGCGCGCATCGTGCGCAAGGCGTCGGGCGACTTGCCTGCGAGGCCATCCAGCTCCTGCGCAATCGCCTGCGAAAGCGCCGCCGCCGTGGCTGCGGGATCGCGATGGGCGCCGCCCACGGGTTCGGGCACGATCCGGTCGATCACGCCCAGGCCGAGCAAGTCCTGCGCCGTCACTTTCATCGCCTCGGCCGCTTCGGGCGCCTTTTCCGCTGTGCGCCACAGGATCGAGGCGCAACCTTCGGGTGAGATCACCGAATAGACCGCGTGTTCCAGCATCAGCACGCGCTCGGCGCTCGCCAGCGCCACCGCGCCGCCCGAGCCGCCCTCGCCCACGATCGTCGCCACCATCGGCACGCCGAGCGCCAGGCAGGCCTCGGTCGAACGGGCGATGGCCTCGGCCTGTCCGCGTTCCTCCGCCTCCACGCCGGGGAACGCGCCCGAGGTATCGACCAGCGTCACCACAGGAAGGCCGAAACGGCTGGCCAGTTCCATCAGGCGCACCGCCTTGCGATAGCCTTCGGGCTTGCCCATGCCGAAGTTGTGGCGGATGCGGCTTTGCGTATCGTTGCCCTTCTCGTGGCCGATCAGCATGACCCGGCGATCGCCCAGCCGCGCGAACCCGCCAATGATGGCCTGATCCTCGCCATAGAGGCGATCGCCGCCCAGCGGCATGAAGCCTTCGAACATGCGTTCGACATAGTCGCGGAAATGCGGGCGGGCGGGATGGCGGGCGACCTGGGTCTTCTGCCAGGGCGTGAGCGCCTTGTAGGTGCTGGCCAGCAGTTCGGCGGACTTGTTTTCCAGCCGGCGGATTTCGGACGCGATGTCCAGTTCGCCGCTCTGCGCGGTCTCCCGAAGCTCGGCGATGCGCGCTTCCAGCGCGGCGACCGGCTTCTCGAATTCGAGATACGAAATCATGGCTGACGCGCTAGGGCGGTGCGCGCCCGCGGTCAACTGCGTCCTGCGGCGCGCCCTGTGGACGCGGCCAGCGGATGCCGTTCGTTGACCAGCGCGACAAGCCGCGAGGCATCGACGTGGGTGTATATCTGCGTGGTCGCGATGTCGGCATGGCCGAGCAAGGTCTGCAGCACGCGCAAGTCCGCCCCGCCTTCGAGCAGATGCGTGGCGAAGGCGTGGCGCAGCACGTGCGGACTGACCTTTTCGGGGTCGATCCCGGCGCGCGCGGCCAGATCGCGCAGCAACTGGAACAGGCGCACGCGCGTCAGGTGCCCGCCGCGCGGCGAAGGGAACACGAAGCGGCCGCCCGCCGGGCGCAGCCGCAGCCATTCCGCCAGCGCCCGGATCGCGCGCGCGCCCACGGGCACGAGCCGTTGTTGCCCGCCCTTGCCGGTGATCGCCAGGAACGGCGCATCGCGCGGCACGGCGACGAGCGGCAGCGAGACCAGTTCCGTCGCGCGCAGGCCGGAGCCATAGAGCAATTCGAGCAGGGCAAGCATCCGCATGCCATCGTGCGTGCCGGCGGTGGCCTCCTCCTCCGCCGTGGCGAACAGACGGCCAATCTCGTCGTGATTGAGCAGGCGGGGCAATGGGCGGCGCGCACGCGGACGCGGCAGGGCGATGGACGGATCGTCCGCGCGCAGGCCCTCGTCGATCAGAAAGCCATAGAACTGGCGCAACGCCGAAGCCTTGCGCGCGATGCTGGTCGGGGAAAGGTCGGCCCAATGCCCGGCAAGCCCGGCGATGGCTTCGCGATCGGCGGCCGCCAGATCGCCGACGATGGCCTGCGCGCCGGTCAGATCGCGGCGATAGGCCTCGATGGTGTTGGCGGCGGCGCCGCGCTCCGCCGCAAGCATGGAAAGGAACGCGCCGATCATGCCACCAGGCAGCATGGAGAGAGGGCCGCCACCAGTCACCCGGTCAGACCCGGGCCACTGCCTCTGCCGCGATCATCCGGGCCTCGCCATCCATTCCCACCCGGCGCAGCGCGGAAACGATATGGAACAGGTGAACCGCCGTCATCCGGTCCCACGAGGCGCCCTGCATGCCGAAGCCGGCCAGCAGCGCGACGAGCGCGGGGTTGTTTGATTCCGCCGCCGCGTCGATCGCGCGGGTCCAGCGGGTCTGTCGCCCCATGTCGACCGAGAGCTTGCCCGCGAGCGTGGTGGCGGCGGAGGAATCGATCCGTCCCAGCCCCATCAGCCCGGCAAGCAGAAAGCGCGAGCGCATCTGATCGGTGCTGTCATCGTTGGACTGGAAGGTATCCAGGGTTCCCGCGTCCACTGCCGACAGCTTGTTCGGGGCGGCCAGCGCCAGCAATCCCCAGGCTTCGCTACCGGCCTTGACATAGGGCGCCCAGCGCACCGCGTTCTGATCGAGGCCAGCGGTCAGCATCGAGGCAATCAAGCCGCTGGCGCTATCGGCCATGCCATCGCCCGGCACCACCCGCGCGGCGGCATAGGCCGTCAGCACAAGGCGGGAATAGGCGCGCTCGGGATCGCTGCCATCGCCCCACAGTTCCTTGATCGCGCCCAGTCGATCATCCGCATCGGGCGCGACGTAGGCGGTACGCAGCTTGTCGGCGAGCGGCCCCCAGGTCTTGTCCGGATCTTCCTGCGCGGCGATCTCGCCATAGAGATCGACCATCGCCGCGCTCGACAGGATGCCTCGCCCGGCGCCGACGTCGGCCGCGGTCGCGCGCGCGGCAAGCGAGAGCATGGGCGCGCGGACGGCATAGAACTGATAGGCGGCCCCCGCCTTGGTGCGCAAGTCTTCAGGAGGCTCCAGCCCGGTTGCGAGCGAGATGCCCGTGCGCCACGGCGTCAACGTGGTCACGTCCTTCCACTCGATCGTGACGGCGCGGCGCGTGTTCGATGCCGCGCCCGCGAATTTCTGCGCCAGCAGGATATCGATCTTCTCGCCATCGCCCCGCCGCATCGCGCGATCAAGCTGCGCCATCGCCGGCGGACCATCGCCGGTGAAAGCCGAACAGATCGCGCGGGCGAGATCCCAGTCCCAGCCCTGGCGTCCAGCCGCCGTCAGCCCGGTGATGGGGCACAGGCCCACCGGATCGGCGGTGCCGAGGTAGCTGCCCATCGCGGCATCCTCCAGCCCCGGGGTGTAGAAACCGCTATCGACTTCCTGCACCATGGCGCGCGCGGCATCGGCCTCGCCCATGCGCAGCAGCGCCTGCGCGCGCAGCGCCGCCCAGTCGGCTCCGTTCATGCCGACGGGGGTGTCGAGCCGGCTGGCCAGCGCGCGCCGCACCAGGATATGCCCCCAGCGCGAAACCAGGTTGCCGCTCATCCGGCCGATCACGCCTTCGACGAACGCACCGTTGAGGAAATGGGTGGACGTGGCGGGAAAGCCGCCATCCTGTTCGTCGATCACGCCCACCCGCGCGAGACTGCGCTGGCTGGAGGCTGGTGTATCGAACTTGGGCGTGGCGCTGGCGATCAGCTGATCCAGCAACGCAGGGTCGATCGCATCGAGCAGCCCGTCGTCGACCGGCGCCGATGCCGGCGTCGGCGCGCCAGGAATGGGCTGGACCACCGGCACCGACGTCGATGCCGTCGATCCCGGCGCCGTCGCCGCAGGAGCGGATGCCGAAGCGGCGGGGCGCGACGCGGCCGGCTTCGGCGCTGCCGCCGGCGCGGGCGCGTTATCGAAACCGGGAGGGAGCAGCGATTCCTGCGCGGCGACCATGCCGGAAATACCGGTCAGCGTGGCGCAGCCCAGCAAGGCAAGACGCCAGTGACGCATGATGCCACGCCCGTTCTTCGATCGGGTCAGGGTGCCGTTGCTCAAGGCGCTGTCCCCGGGGCGTTTACCGGCTCTTCGATCCATTGTGTCGGCTCCGCTCCGCCCCTGATCCATGCTACCACCAATAATGCCGCAACCATCGCAACAAGCGCGACAAGGCCGCCAGCGACCAATACCTTGTTCACGCGACCTCACCTGCCGCTGCCTGACGCGCGTCATCCCGCGGAAACCGCGCGACGCTTGCGCTGCGCAGTAGCGCAACTATAGGCGGCCCGGCAATGGACCAAGACGCCGCCTCGCTCAACAGTACCGATCTGGCGCGGATCACCCGCCGGATCGACCGGCCGATCGTGCTGGTGGGCATGATGGGCGTTGGCAAGACCACCGTCGGCCGCAAGCTGGCGGCGATGCTGCACCAGCCGTTCGTGGACGCGGACGAGGAAATCGAACGGGCGGCCCAGATGTCGATCCCGGAAATCTTCACGACCTATGGCGAGCCTTACTTCCGCAGCGGCGAACGGCGGGTGATCGCCCGTCTCGTGGGCGAGGGCGCGACCGCCGACCGCAAGATCCTGGCGACCGGTGGTGGCGCCTTCTGCGATGCCGAAACGCGCCGGCTGATCCTCGATCGCGCCATCGCGGTCTGGCTGGACAGCGACCTCGACACGCTGGTGGAACGCGTTGGCCGCAAGGATAACCGACCACTGCTGCGCGGCGGCAACCCCCGTGAAATCCTTGCCAATCTGCGCGAAGAGCGCCGGCCCGCCTATGCCCAGGCGCCGATCCACGTTACCAGCGGCAACCAGCCGCATCAGGTGACCGCCGTGCGCATCCTGCAGGCGATCGACAACTGGTTGTAGGAAACAACAGCATGGCCACCATCCCCGTCGCCATCGCCGGCGCGCCATACGATGTCCGGATCGAAGCCGGATTGCTGGCGAAGGCCGGCACGCATTGCCGCCCCTTCCTGCGCAAGGATACCGTGGCCATCGTCACCGACGAACACGTGGCCGCGCGCTGGCGCGAAACGGTGGCGGCTTCGTTCGCCGCCGAGGGGATCGAAAGCCGCTGGCTGGTGCTGCCAGCGGGCGAGGCTACCAAGAGCTGGGAACAGCTTGCCCGCGTAATCGACTGGCTGCTGGAGCAGGAGGTCGAGCGCAAGGACAATATCGTGGCGCTGGGAGGCGGCGTGATCGGCGATCTCACCGGGTTCGCCGCCGCGATCGTCAAGCGTGGCTGCGGCTTCATCCAGATCCCGACCACGCTGCTGGCGCAGGTCGATTCAAGCGTGGGCGGCAAGACCGCAATCAACACGCCCGCCGGCAAGAACCTGGTCGGCGCCTTCCACCAGCCCGTGCTCGTGCTGGCCGACCCGCTCTCGCTCGATACGCTCCCAGCGCGCGACGTGCGGGCGGGTTATGCCGAGGTCGTGAAGTATGGCCTGATCGATGACGCGCGGTTCTTCGAATGGTGCGAGGCGAATGGCCGCCGCCTGCTCGCGGGCGAGGCGGACGCCCGCGAATATGCCATCGCGCGCAGCGTTGCCGCCAAGGCGCGGATCGTGGCGGCGGACGAGAAGGAAACCACCGGCACCCGCGCCCTGCTCAACCTGGGGCACACGTTCGGGCACGCACTGGAAGCCGAAACCGGCTTTTCCGACCGCCTGCTTCACGGCGAAGGCGTGGCGCTGGGCATGGTGCTGGCGGCGCGCTTTTCCGCACGGCAGGGGCTAATGAACGGACAGGACGTCGAACGCGTGGCCGCGCACATCGGTGCGGTGGGCCTGCCCGCCTCGCTCGCCGCGCTGAACCTTTCTTGCGACGGACGCCGGCTCGCCGACCACATGCTCCACGACAAGAAGATGGACGCGGGCACCCTGCCCTTCCTGCTGCTGCGCGGGATCGGCGAAACGTTCCTGGCCAAGGACGTGGACCTTGGTGACGTCGCGGCGTTTCTGGACGAGGAACTGGCGCGGGGCTGAGCGGCGCGTCAGCCCGCTTCGTCGGGCAACAGGTCCACCACCTCGAAACCGGGCAGCACCGCCTGGCGCAGCAAGGTGCGGTGGCATTCGCTGGCGGCGCGTTCGTAGCACAGCAGCGCCACCTTGCGCTCGCGCGCCAGTTCCGCGAGTTGGGCACCCGCCACCACCGCTTCGGGCAGCTCGAGTTGCGCCGCGTAGATGCGTTCCAGCGCGGCATGATCGTGCCGGCGCGCGGCGGCGCGGCCGTCCGCCGGGGTGCCGAGCGCCTTGAAATGGCGGTACTCGATCCCCGCCTCGCGCGCGTTTGCGGCCAGCGCGGATTTCGAGAAGCCGGGGCGGCGCGAAAGCGGCAGGGCGCGCACGTCGGCCAGCAGGTCCACGCCCGCGCGGTTAAGCGCGGCCATCACGCCGGCCACGGTCGCCTGTTCGTAACCGATAGTCCAGATCGTCGGCATCAGAACAGCCGCGACCCATCCGGCACCGGCCGGTCTGGCGAGAACAGCACAACGCGCCCCTGCGCATCCGCGAAGCCCAGGGTCAGCACTTCGGACAGCATCTTGCCGATCTGGCGCGGCGGGAAATTGACCACCGCCGCCACCTGCCGCCCAATCAGCAGTTCTCCTTCATAGAGCGCCGCGATCTGCGCGCTGCTTTTCTTGACGCCCAGTCCCGCACCGAAATCGATCCACAGCTTCAGGCTGGGCTTGCGCGCTTCCGGGAAGAGTTCGACCTGCACGATCGTTCCAACGCGGATGTCGACTTTCAGGAAATCGTCGAAGGATATGGTTTCGGCCGACGGCGCGGCGGGATCATGATCGAGATGCATCGGCGCATTGTGGGGATCGCGGCGCGGACCGCAACCCCCGTCTGTCGTGCCCGCCGGTTTCCGGTCAGCGGCCCGTGAACGCGGGCTTGCGCTTCTGGAGGAAGGCGAGGCCACCTTCCGTCGCGTCGGCGCTGTTGCCGGCCACGCGTTGCCCCTCGGCTTCCGCCAGCAGCGTTTCGGCCAGGCTGTGTTCCAGCGCGGTCAGGATGTTGCGGCGCATCGTGGCATAGGCCAGCGTCGGCCCGGTAGCGAGCCGCGTGGCCAGCGCGGATACCTCGGCATCGAGATCGGCGTCTTCCACCGCCTTGTAGATCAGGCCCCAGTCCAGCGCCTTGTCCGCACCGATCTTCTCGCCCAGCATCATCATCTCGGTGGCGCGGGCCTTGCCGATCAGGCGAGGGAGAATCCAGCTCGATCCGCCATCGGGAACCAGGCCGATGTTGACGAACGCCTGGAGGAAATAGCCGCTCTTGCCCGCCACCACGAAGTCCGCCGTCAGCGCGATCGAGCAGCCCACGCCGGCCGCCGCGCCGTTGACCGCCGAAATGATCGGCATGTTCAGCCGGGCCAGCTTCATGATCGCCGGGTTGTAGTGCCCCTGCAGCGCCAGATAGCTCCCCTCGCCCGCGCCGGTGGTCCGATCGCCGCGCGCCTGGAGATCGGCGCCCGAACAGAATGCCCGGCCCGCGCCCTTCAGCACCAGCACGCGGGCATCGCCCAGATGATCGAGCGCATCGGAAATCTCGCCGGCCATGGGCAGCGAGCAGGCGTTCAGCCGCTCCGGCCGGTTCAGCGTGATCGTGGCCACGCCATCGGTGACATCGAGCAGGATCGTTTCATAAGCCATCGTCAGACACTCTCCGCGTCAGGCGCACGCGGCGTAGAGGCCAGCCGCCCGTCGATTTAATTGATCGGTTAAGTTGCAGGGCTATGCGAGCGGCGCGCGCTTTGCAAGCCCGTTCAGCGCGCGTGCGTCTGCGCGAAGGCGGCGGCCGCGCCGAACAGGCCGGGCTGCGGGTGAGTGATGAGCTTGACCGGCATGGCGGCCATCATCCCCTCGAACCGGCCCTTGGCGCGGAAGCGTTCGGCAAAGCCGGAAGCCAGCAGCACATCCTTGATGCGCAGGCCCAACCCGCCGGCCATGACCAGCGCCGCCGAACCATGGGTCAGCGCCAGATCGCCCGCCACGCTGCCCAGCGACAGGCAGAAGCGATCGACCGCCGCCGCCGCGAGGCTGTCTTCGCCGGCCATGCCCAGCGTCCACAGCTCCCTGTCGCTGCGTGGGGTGAACGGCTTGCCCTCGATCGCGGCGAGCGTCTCGTAGATGTCGACGATGCCGGGGCCGGCCACCACCCTCTCCACCGATACGCGGCGGTGACGCTTGCGCAGGCGGGCGAGGATGGCGTCCTCGATCCCGTCAAGCGGGGCAAAATCGATATGGCCGCCCTCGGTCGGCTGCACGCGATAGGCGCCGCCATGACGCCACAGTTGCGCGACGCCCAGTCCAGTGCCGGGGCCGACCACGCTGAGCACGCCGTCCTCGGGCAAGGGCGTGTCCGGGCCGGTCAGGTGGACGAAATGCTCGGGCGCGGCCTGTGCCACGGCATGGGCCACGGCAGCGAAATCATTGACCACCACGTAATCGTCCGCGCCCAGCTTCTCGGGAATCAGCGCCGGGCGGATGATCCACGGATTGTTTGTGAAGCGGATGATCTCTCCGCCGACCGGGCCGGCCACCGCGATCGCCGCCGCCTTCGGCAAGGGCGTGCCAAGCGTGCGGCCGAACTCCTCCCAGGCGAGCTGAAAGCTGCCGTGTTCGGCGGTCTTGAGCGTTACTGCCTCGCCCAGCGAGACGACGCGGCCCTGCTCCACTTCGGCAAGGGCGAAACGCGCGTGCGTTCCGCCGATATCGACCGCGACCAGTTGCATCCCCATCCCCGGCTTTTTGCGTTTCAGAGCCCGGCGGCCGACAGCATCGCCGAACCGCCGCGTTCGGCCGGGTCGGTATGGTGGCGCATCAGGGCGAAGAGTTCGCGCCCTACGCCAACCGCTTCGGCCGGCGCAATCGCTTCATCGCGCGCAGCCCATTCGGCGGGATCGACGAGCGCGACGAGTTCTCCGCTGTCCGCGCAGACGCGCACCACATCGCCATCGCGCAACCTGGCCAGCGGGCCGCCGAGCTTCGCCTCGGGCGAAACGTGGATCGCCGCAGGCACCTTGCCCGAAGCGCCCGACATGCGCCCGTCGGTGACCAGCGCCACCTTGAAGCCGCGATCCTGCAATACGCCGAGCGGGGGCGTGAGCTTGTGAAGTTCGGGCATGCCGTTGGCGGCCGGCCCCTGGAAGCGGACCACCACGACCACGTCGCGTTCCAGTTCGCCCGCCTTGAACGCGGCGATCACCTGGTTCTGGTCGTCGAATACGCGGACCGGCGCCTCGATCGTCCAGCGCGCCGGATCGACCGCGCTGACCTTGATCGTGCCGCGCCCGAGATTGCCTTCGAGCAAGCGCAAGCCGCCTTCGGGCTGGAACGGCGCGGTCACCGGGCGGAGCATGGATTCATCGCCGCTCGCCTGGGGCGCGGGGTTCCAGCGCAGCGCATCGCCGTCCATCACCGGTTCCTGCGCGCCTTCGGCCAGTGACTGGCCATAGACGGTGCGGATGTCGGCATGGGCCAGGCCCGATTCCACCAGTTCGCGGATCACGTAGGGCATCCCGCCGGCGGCGTGGAAGTAGTTCACATCCCCCGCGCCGTTGGGATAGACGCTGGCGATCAGCGGCACCACGCGCGAGAGTTCGTCCATGTCGTTCCAGTCGATCTGCACGCCAGCCGCGCGGGCGATGGCAGGCAGGTGGATGACATGGTTGGTCGAACCGCCCGTCGCCAGCAGGCCGACGATCGCGTTGACGATCGCCTTTTCGTCGACGCAGTGACCCAGCGGGCGATAGTCGTCGCCGTCCCAGCCGATCCTGGCGATGCGGTGGACGGCGGCACGGGTCAGCTCCTGCCGCAGCTTGGTGCCCGGCAGGACGAAGCTGGAGCCGGGCATGTGCAGCCCCATCATCTCCATCATCATCTGGTTGGAATTGGCCGTGCCATAGAACGTGCAGGTGCCCGCGCCGTGGTAGCTGGCGCTTTCGCTTTCCAGCAGTTCCTCGCGCCCCACCTTGCCTTCGGCGTAGAGCTGGCGGATGCGAACCTTTTCCTTGTTGGCAAGCCCGGTGGGCATCGGCCCCGACGGTACCAGCATCATCGGCAGGTGGCCGAAGCGCAGCGCGCCGATCAGCAGGCCCGGCACGATCTTGTCGCAGATGCCGAGCAGCAGCGCGGATTCGAACATGCCGTGGCTGAGCGCGACCGACGTGGACAGGGCGATGGTATCGCGGCTGAACAGCGACAGCTCCATCGAATCCTGCCCCTGCGTCACCCCGTCGCACATCGCCGGCACGCCGCCCGCGACCTGCGCCGTGGCGCCCACTTCGCGCGCGAACAGCTTGATCTGTTCGGGATAGCGGCCATAGGGCTGGTGCGCCGAAAGCATGTCGTTGTAGGCGGTGACGATGCCGATGTTCATCGCCTTGCCGGTGCGGATCGTCGCCTTGTCGTCGCCACTCGCCGCGAAGCCGTGGGCAAGGTTGCCGCACGAAAGGATCGGCCGGTTCACGCCCTGTTCGCGCGCGCGGTCGATCAGGTCGAGATAGCGGCCGCGGCTGTCGCGCGAACGCTCGATGATACGGTCGGTGACCTTGGCGACGATCGGGTTCAGGGTCATCATGCGCTCCAGTAGATCGTGACCGGCGGGCCGAAGCCGCGCAGGAAATCGGAAACGGGATAAGTGTCCGCCCCGCCCAGCACCCGCTCGACGAGCTGTTTTTTCGTCGCGCCGGTGATGACCAGGATGATCTCGGCCGTGGCCTTGAGCGCGCGGCGGTTGAGCGAGAGGCGCGGAAACGGCGCTTCGGACGGCAGCGGCACCGGCGTAGTGGCGATCACCGCCGGTCCGGGACGGACCAGCGCGTGCATGTGCGGGAACAGCGAGGCGACGTGCCCGTCCTCGCCCATGCCCAGCCAGACCAGATCGAACGGCGCGACGGCGGCGCCTTCGACCAGCCGCTCCACGGTCACGCCGCTATCGCCCAGCGCGGCCGCGAGCTTGCCGTAGTTCGATGCGGCATGGTCATCGGGCACCTGCCGGTCGTCGGTCAGGCACAGCGTAACCTCCGACCAGTCGAGCGCGCGTTCGGCAAGCAGCGCGAACACCTTTACCGGCGTGGAACCGCCCGGCACCGCGATCCGCTTCGGCCCCGGCTTCGCCAGCTCCGCCGCGATGCGATCGGCCACGGCGGCGGCATCGCCCGGCTGTGCCCAATGCACCTCGGCGGGATGCAGGTCAGTCATTCCAGCTACGCCCATCGCGCTCGGTCAGCGCGATCGCCGCATTCGGCCCCCAGCTGCCGGCGGAATAGCCCTTCACTTCCATGCTTTCGGCGTCCCAGACCTTGCGGATGCCATCGACCCAGCGCCACTGTGCCTCCACCTCGTCACGCCGCACGAACAGCGTCTGCTGGCCCTCGATCAGATCGAGCAGCAGGCGTTCATAGGCGATGCGGCGGCGCGCCTTGGCGAAAGCGGTGGTCAGCGAGAGATCGAGATTGACCTCGCGCAGCACGATGCCGCCACGGTCCAGCCCCGGTTCCTTGGCCATGACCTGCAGCCGCACGTATTCCTCCGGCTGGAGGCGGATCACCAGCCGGTTGGCGCGCAGCCGGCTGCCGAAGATGTTGTGCGGCACCTGCTTGAACTCGACGACGATTTCCGAGCGCCGTTCGCCCAGACGCTTGCCGGTGCGCAGGTAGAACGGCACGCCCTGCCAGCGCCAGTTCTCCACATGCGCCTTGATCGCCACGAACGTCTCGGTCTCCGAAGGCTGGCCAAGATCGTCCTCGTAACCCTTGACGCTTTCGCCCTTCACCGCGCCCGCGCGGTACTGGCCGCGCACCATCTCGTCGGCCTTCACCGGACGCAGCGCGCGCAGCACCTTGACCTTTTCATCGCGGATCGCGGTCGCGTCGAAATCGACGGGCGGCTCCATCGCCGTCAGCGCCAGCAACTGGAGCATGTGGTTCTGCACCATGTCGCGCAAGGCGCCGGTATCGTCGTAGAACCCCTTACGCCCTTCCAGCCCCACCGTCTCGCTGACGGTGATCTGTATGTGATCGATCCCGGCGCTGTTCCACAGCGGTTCGAACATCATGTTGGCGAAGCGCAGCGCCATCAGGTTCTGGACGGTTTCCTTGCCCAGATAGTGATCGATGCGGAAGATCTGGTTTTCGGCGAAGGCGGCGGCGACGGCGTCGTTGATGCGGTTGCTGGATGCAAGGTCGTTGCCCAGCGGCTTTTCCAGGCCGATGCGCACGCCTTCGTGCGCAAGCCCTGCGCTTTTCAGCCCGGCGATCGTCGGTTCGAACAGCGCCGGGGCGGTCGACAGGAAGATCGACAGGCCGCACGAGGTATCGCCCAGCTTCTTCGCCAGTCCGGCAAAGCCGCTGATGTCGGACGCATCGAGCGTCTGGTATTCCAGCCGTTCGAGGAAACTCGCCAGCTTGGTCTCGTCCTTGCGGTCGGCGGGCAAGAATTCGTCGAGTGCGGCCTTGGCGAAATCGCGAAAATCGGCGTCGTCATGTTCGGACCGGGCCGTGCCGACAATGCGCAGGCCCGGTTCGATCAGCCCGTCCTCGTGCAGCGCATAGAGCGAGGGCAGCAGCATCCGGCGCGAAAGATCGCCGGTGGCCCCGAACAACAGCAGGGCGGAACAGCTTGCCTCAGCCATCGGATGCTTCTCCTTATGGTTTCGTTCCGGACCGGGGCCATCCCCTCGCGGCCCCCGTTAGCCCGGTCATTCCAAACTTGCACAACGCATAAGTATGCGATCGGTGGCCTAATCCTGCAGCGCTACGAGCAATCCACCATAGCCCGGCAAATCGCCCCCTTCGTCCAGATTGGCGCCGTTGACGCTGGCGAGCACTCGCCCGGCGATGGCCAGCCCTTCGGGCCAGGCGAGCGGGCGTGATGAAAGATTGAACAGGCCAGCCACCGCCTGCCCCTCATGCCGGCGCACGAAGGCCAGAACATCGGCATCCGCGTGGATCACCTCGAACGAACCAAGGCGCAGCGCGGGCGTGGCGCGCCGCAGGGCCAGCAGGCTGCGCGTCCAGTGGAGCAGCGAGGTAGGCTCGGCTTCCTGCGCGTCGACCGCGCGCGAGAGGTTCTCCGCGCCCATCGGTAGCCATGGCGTGCCAGTGGTGAAGCCGCCGTTCGGCGCATCCGCCCGCCACGGCATTGGCGTGCGCACGCCATCGCGCGAGAGCGTCAGCGGCCAGTTGGCGATCGCTTCCGGGTCCTGCAGCAGCTCGAACGGAATATCGTCCTGCACCAGCCCCAGTTCCTCGCCCTGATAGAGGATGACGTTGCCGCGCAGGGCCAGCAGCAGCATCTTCTTGAGCGGCGCGAAGGCGGCCCGCTCTTCCGGCGCGCACCAGCGCGAGACCGCGCGTGGCGCATCGTGGTTCTCGAAGGCCCAGCTCGGCCAGCCCTCGCCCGGCGCGCCGGTCCACTTCGCCAGCGTATCGCGGATCAGCGCGGGCGTGAGGCTTTCGGCATAGAGGAAATCGAAGCCATAGGCGCTGTTCAGGCGATGCGCGCCGGCGGTGTATTCCTTCATCTCGATCTCGGCGCGCGCCCCGCCCACCTCGGCCACCGTGAAGATCGCGTCATAGCGGTCGCACAGCTTGCGGATGCGCTCCACGAACAGCGCGACATCGGGGTGCGACTGGCTGAACACCTTTTCCTGGAAATCGAACGGGCGCGTGCGGATACGTCCGTCGTCCGCCACCGGCGGGTTGTCGCGCAACTGCGGGTCGAACATCGAATGGTTGAGCGCGTCGAGCCGGAAGCCGTCGACACCGCGATCCAGCCAGAACTTCGCGGCTTCCAGCAACGCATCCTGCACCACCGGGTTGTGGACGTTGAGCTGCGGCTGTTCGCGCAGGAAGGTGTGCATGTAATATTGCCGTCGCCGCGCGTCCCAGGTCCACGCCGGGCCACCGAAGACTGACTGCCAGTTGTTGGGCGGGGTGCCATCGGGCTTCGGATCGCGCCAGACGTACCAGTCCGCCTTGTCTCCGTCGCGGCCCTGCCGGCTCTGCGCGAACCACGGGTGCATGTCGGAGGTGTGGGCATAGACCTGGTCGATCGTGACCTTCAGCCCCAGTTCGTGCGCACGGGCGACCAGCGCATCGAAATCGGCGAGCGTGCCGAAGATCGGATCGACATCGCAATAATCCGCCACGTCATAGCCGAAATCGCGCATCGGCGAGGTGAAGAACGGCGAGATCCAGATCCCATCGACGCCCAGCTTCGCCACGTGATCGAGCCGCGCCGTGATCCCGGCGAGATCGCCCACCCCATCACCATCGGCATCGGCGAAGCTGCGGGGATAGATCTGGTAGATCACCGCCCCGCGCCACCACGGCGCGGTGACTGGAGCAGGCAGGCTGGCGTCACGGCTTGCGGTCATGGGCCTCATTTCGACAGGTTGGCGAAACGGAACATACCCGATCGCGGTCATCCCGCAATGCACACAAACCGCGTTGCCGCCCGACAATTCGTATGCGCGATCCCGATCGAGCGCTGACGCGACAGTTTTATCGAATATCCGCGAAGGGTTTGCGATCCCGCCCCGTTTTAGGGGTGTCGGCCATGAACGGATCGTCCGGCGCGTGCTGCGCTGCAACGTCCACCATCGGGATCGCACCCTGAAACAAGGAGCCACCATGGAACTGCTCCCTATGACATCCTTTCCCACATCCGCCCCCGTCCAGCCCCGCGCCGAAGCGCATGTCGTTATCCTGGACGACGACGCCGATCTGCGCGCGTTGATCGGTGACTACCTGGAAAAGCAGGGGCTGGCCGTCACGCTGGCGGCGAACGGGCAACAACTGCGCGCTACCCTTGCCGCGGGCAAGGTCGATGCGGTCGTGCTCGACCTGATGATGCCGGGTGAGGATGGCCTTTCGATCCTGCGCGACCTGGCGGATCGCCCCGGCGCGCCTTCGGTGCTGATGCTGTCGGCGATGGCGGCCGACATCGACCGGATCGTGGGGTTGGAACTGGGGGCGGACGACTACCTTGCCAAGCCGGTCAATCCGCGCGAACTGCTCGCGCGGCTGCGCGCGGTGCTGCGCCGGCGCGGCACCAGCGTTTCCGCCGATGGCAGCGCCATCACGCGCTTTGCCGGATGGACGCTTGATGCGCAGTACTACACCGTGCGCGATGCCGCCGGCGCCGAAGTCGAACTGACCAGCGGGGAGTTCAAGCTGCTGCATGCGCTGGCCGTGCGCGCCGGGCGCGTGATCAGCCGCGAGGAACTGCTCACCGCGCTCTATGGCGATGAAGGCGAAGCTTTCGATCGCGCGATAGACGTCGCGGTTTCGCGCCTTCGCGCCAAGCTGATGCGGCACGATGGCGATAACCTGATCCGCACCATTCGCGGCGAGGGATACCTGTTCGCCGCGCGCAACTGATGAGGCGTTGATGGCGGGCTGGAAAAGCGCCAGCCTGACGACCCGGCTGGGCGTCGTCATGCTGGCGGCGCTGCTGCTGGCGACGCTCGGCAATTTCATCGTCACCTTCTCCGGGCCGCCGCCCTATCCGCGCCCGATGCCGATCGAGGAACTGCTGCCGGTTCTCGCGAAGGGCCGGCCCTTGTCGCGCCTTGCCTCGACCACCCGGATCGAACGCGGCAGCGCGCAGTTCCTGCCGCAGCCGGGCGAAGTGCCCGTGCCGGCCGCCGCCGCGCGGATCGACGATCTCCTGCCCGATTGCGACGGGTGCGTGCAACTTTCGGTGGAGCGCGGCGCGCTGATCCAGCGCCGTCCGCTCGAAGCGCCGCTGGCGATCCGCGAAACCTTCTCGCTCGGCATACGCCAGGCGGACGGCACATGGTCCATCGCGCGCTATACCCGGCGGCCGTTCATCACCGGTTGGCACTGGATGACGCTGGCGATGACACTGGCGCTGGCGGTGCTGCTGGCGGGCGTGTCGTTTCGCCTCGCGCGCAGCATCGTCCAACCGCTCCGCCGCCTGGGCGCGGAAGCGGACCGCGTCGTCAACGAACACGACGGCATCACGATCACCAGCGGCGGGCCACCCGAAGTCGCGCAACTGGCGCAGGCCGTGGCCGCCATGCGCGATCGTCTGGCGGGGCTGGTGGAAAACCGCACCCAGATGCTGGCGGCCATCGCGCACGACATGGCCGCACCGGTCTCGCGCCTGGAATTTCGCCTGCATCAGCTGCCGCCCGAGGCGCGCAACGGCGCCGAGCGGGACCTCGCGGAACTGGCCGGCATGATCGGCAGCATCATCGACTATGCGCGTGGAACAGCGGGCAGCCGCAAACGCGCGGTGGACATGAAGGCGCTGTGCGCGAACGCGATCGCGACGATCGATCAGGACGAAGGCCGGCTGGCGTTCCGTGCGCCGGAGGAAGACTGCACCGTCAACGGGGATCCGATGACGCTGCACCGGCTGATCGCCAATCTGGCGGTCAATGCGCTGCGCTATGCCGGCGGCGGCGAACTGACGCTGGAGGGGAATGCGCGCGGGATCATTGCACGCATGGCGGACCGCGGACCCGGCTTTCCGCCCGAGCTTGCCGAGAACCTGTTCGAGCCATTCTTCCGCGTGGAAGGGTCACGCAGCCGCGAAACCGCTGGGACCGGGCTTGGCCTTGCCACCGCGCGCGACGTGGCGAAGGCGCATGGCGGAACGCTGACCGCCGCGAACCGCGCGGGCGGCGGGGCGGAGTTCGTGCTGACCCTGCCCCGCGCCTGAAGCGGCCTCAACCCTGCCAGACCCAATAACGCGGCCCGAACCGCTCTTCGAGCGCGCCAAGCTGTTCGCGGTGGATCGCGCGGACGCGTTCGGGCGTGGTGGCCAACGAAGGATCGATTTCCTCGATCTTAAGGCTGGTCTTGTCCTCGTAGAGATGTTCACCGGCCAGACGGGCGCTGCCATCGTAAGGCCAGACGAAGGCCTGCCGGCTCGACACATGGTAGAGCCCTTCATCCTTCTCGACTGCGTAGCCCAGAGCCTTCAGGTCGGCTCCGCGCGCAAGCTGGTGGAAGGTGATCTCGTCGCAGATGCCCCAGTCGTTGACGGCAAGGCGGTCGTCCGAATGCCACAGCACGGTTTCGCCCACGCTGTTGTAAAAAGCGAGCACGCCGTCCTTGCCTTCGACCACGGCGGGGTTGTCTCCCCAACTCACGCGATAGACCGGGTGATCGACCATCATGTCGGGCTTCACAATCTCGTCGTAAAGCCCCGCGCCCTCCAGGTGAACGTGCCGCCAGAAATTGAGCAGGATCGCCTTGTGCAACGAATCGTCGGTCCGTTCGTAGAGCGCCTGAGTGGGCTTCATGCAGTCGAAGACCGCCTGTTCGATGGCATTCACCGGATACTCTCCCGCAATGTGTTGCGTTTCAGGCCGTCGGGTCGATCAGCACCTTGCACTGGTGGGTGCGCTTGCGCAGCGTCTCGAACACGTCGGGTGTGGCGTCGAGCGCGATGGTGTCGGTCACCAGCAGGCGCGGTTCGGCCGCGCCGCTATCGAGCGCGTCCAGCGCCGCTTCATACTCCTGCCGAGTGAAGAAGGCCGACGTCACGAGGCGCACTTCCTTCGACAGCATGGCGAAGCTGTTGAAGGTATCGGGCCGCGTGCACAGGCCCAGCAGCAGGATCGTGCCCCGGTTGCGCACTTGATCCACCGCCTGCGCGATCAGGCCGGGCACGCCCACGCATTCGAACACCACGTCGGCCTTTCCGCCCAGCGCGCGTTCGGCGCTGCCGACCGGGTCGGCCGGATCGACCACGAAATCGTGCGCGCCCATCGCCAGCGCGCGATCGCGCTGCCAGGCCGCGAGATCCTGCACCACCACGCGCCCCGCGCCATGGCGGCGCGCCCAGAACGCGACGGCAAGACCGATAGGCCCGGCGCCGAGGATCAGAACCCTGTCACCGATGCGCATCCCGCTCATGGCAAGGCCGTGCAGCGCCACCGCCAGCGGCTCGATGATCGCGCCATCGGCCAGGCTGGCGGTTTTCGGCAGGCGCACGCACTGGTTCGGCCTTGTCAGCGCATATTCGGCATAGCCCCCGCCCTGCAGGCCGAACTGATCGCACCAGGCGACTTCGCCAGCCAGACAGGATGGGCAACGGCCGCAGCTTTTGAGCGGGACGACCGAGACCCGATCGCCCGTTCCCAGCCCTTCCACGCCCTTGCCCAGAGCCACCACTTCACCGGCGAATTCGTGCCCCAGCACCGATCCCGCGCCCATGCCATAGGCGGGATCTTCGGTCATGTGCAGGTCCGAACCGCAGATGCCGCAGCGGCCCACCCGCACCACGACCTCGCCCTCGCCCGGCACGGGATCGGGCACGGTCTCGATCGCCAGCGGCCGGTGAAGGCCCTGCATCACGGCTGCGCGCATCGTCGTGCTTCCTTCCTAGTGCGCGGTCTGGCCGCCATCGATCACGAAGGTCGCGCCGTTGATGAAGCTGGCGGCGTCCGAACACAGATGCAGCACGGTGCCCGCGATCTCCTCGGGCTGCGCGGCGCGGCCGCTGACGTTGCCCGCGAAGAACGCCGCGCGGAATTCGGCGCTGTCGGCCCAGTGCTGGGTCATCGGGGTGACGACGAAGCCGGGCGCGATGGCGTTGACGCGGATGTTGGAGCGGGCGTAATCGATCGCCGCCGCCTTGGTCAGGCCCACGACCGCGTGCTTCATCGCGACATAGGCCGCCATGTTGGGATCGGCGATCAGCCCGCCGACCGAAGCGGTGTTGACGATCGCCCCGCCGCCCACTTTCAGGAAGTGCCGGATTTCGGATTGCAGCGCGTACCATACGCCCTTGAAATCGACATCGACGGCCAGCGCCATCTCCTCGGGCGGCACCTCGTGCAGCGGGCGCTGCGGCGGCAGCACGCCGGCGTTATTGAACGCCGCGTCCATCCGGCCGAAACGGTCGACGCAGGCCGCGACGAGCGCCTCGACAGCGGCGGCATCGGTCACGTCGGTCGGCACGAAGGCGCCCTCGCCCCCGGCCTGCACGATCAGCGCCACCGTCTCGCCCGCGCGCTCGTCCTTGTCGCCGATCATCACCCGCGCGCCTTCACGCGCGAAAGCCAGCGCCGTGGCGCGGCCTATGCCCGTCGCGCCGCCGGTGATGAGTACCGCCTTGCCGGCATAGGTTCCGTTCACTCCTGCCATGCCGGCTGCTCCCCCTTGGCCACTTTCGACGAGTTCCCCAGCAGGAAATCGCCCAGCACGTCGACTGCATCGAGATAGGCCTTCTGCACCCGCGCGCGCAGATCAGCGCTGTCCTTGCTGGCCGCGACCAGCTTCGGCCAGTCGGCGATGTAGCGCCGGCTGAAGTCCAGCCCGCTGGTATCGTTGGGCAGGCCCGGCTTGCTGTGCCCAGGCACCACCATGTCGGGCTTCAGCGCGGCGAGCTGATCGACCGACCGGCCCCACGCGGCGATGGCGGCGGCGTCGTGCTCGCCGAACCACAGGTACATCTGGTTATAGACGAGATCGCCGGGGAACAGCGCCTTGATCGATGGCACCCACAGCGCGGTGGCATGGACATGATCGCCCGCCATCGGGCCGATAACTTTGAGTTCCCGGCCCTCCAGCATGATCGTATCGCCGTCGAGCGGGGCGGGCGCGGTGGGATGGCGCGGGGCGTTCGCGCCCAGCACCGGCGTCCAGCGCTTGACCTTGAACGGAAGCGACTTCCAGATGTCGGCCGTCACCGTAGGATGCGCCACGATCTTCACATCGGGAAAGGCATCCTTGATCACTTCCATCGCGAAGAAGTGATCGGGATGATCGTGCGTGACATAAAGCGTGGTCAGATGCTTACCGCTGTCCAGCACCATCGCGACCACGCGGTGCGCGTCGGCCAGGGTGAACGGCGCATCCACCAGCACCGCGTCCTTCTCGCCTTCGATCAGGGCAATGTTGGCGTAGAGCGAACCGGCGCTGGTGCGGAGAACCTCCACGGTCAGCGGCTTCTGCGAGGCTTGAGTCTGGGCCTGCGCCGGCGCGCAAGGCAGGGCGATCGCGGCCAGTGCCGCGAGCAGGGTCTTGCGGATCACTTGTATTTCCCCAGCATCATGCCGCCATCGATGACGACGTGGCTTCCGGTCATGTAGTCCGAGGCATCGGAGGCGAGCAGCAGCGCCAGCGGCTTGATCTGGTCAGTTTCAGCCAGCTTGCCCAGCGGAACGATCGCGTCCCACGCCTGCCGGGCCACTGGGTCCTTCTTGAGCCAGCCGCCGCCGATGTTGGTGACGAACGGCCCCGGCGCGATGGCGTTGATGCGGATGCGGAACTCGGCCAGTTCCAGCCCCAGCGCGCGCACCATGTGCAGCACGCCCGCCTTGGCCGGCATGTAGGGCAGCCCCACGATCGGTTCGGTCACCAGCCCCGCATTCGAGGCGGTGCAGATCACCGAACCGCCGGTGCGGCCATTGGCGCGCCCTTCCTTCTTCATGATCCGCACGGCGTTGCTGACCGTGTAGAACACGCCGGAAAGATTGACGGCGATCGACTTGTCCCAGCGCGCCGGATCGTAGGTATCGACCTGGCCTTCCGGATTGCGGTGGCCCGCCGGGTTCCAGAAGCCGGCGCCGGCATCGATCCCGGCATTGGCGAAGCAGATGTCGAGGCCGCCATAGGCCTTGTCGTGCGCGTCGAACGCGGCGGCCACGGCATCGGCGCTGGACACGTCGCAGACATCGGCGCGCGCCTCGTGCCCGGCCTCGCGCAGACGTGCGGCCTCGCGCTCGGCGCCGGCGGCATCGATGTCAGCCAGCGTCACCGCTGCGCCGGCTTCGGCCATGGCCTCGGCATAGGCGAGCCCGATCCCCGAAGCCGCGCCCGTAACCAGCGCGCTCCTGCCCTTGATGTCAAAGCAATCCAGTGTAGCCATATGGCTCTTCCTTCTCCCGCCGCGCCGTTCAGGCTTCGGCCTGTCTTTCCCGCTCGATCAGCCGCTGCAGCATTCGGCGCGCCCGCACCCCGCCTCCGTCGCCGTTCAGGATCAGCGGGCGCAAATCCCAGAAATCCTGCTGGCGCATCAGCCGGTAGCTGTCGCGAATGATCGGCATGTCTTCCTCCTGGAAAGCATATTCCAGCGCCGCGCGCATGCCCGCCGCGAACTCAGCGTTTCCCAGAGCGAAATCCCGTGCCGTCGCCCAGAAGTAGTGCGTGGTATCGGGCGTTTCCGGCGTGAAGGCATGGATCGAGGGCAGCAGCGTGCAGTGCTCGCGCGGCGTTCCGGGATCGCCGGCGCGGAAATCGAAATAGAGCACGGCGGGCGCATGCCACACCACCTCGCCGTGGAAATCCTGCTTGCGCCCGATCCGCCCTAGCATGCCGCCGATGCCTTCAGACAGGTAATCGTCCAGCCGCACATATTCGGCGTGGACGGTTTCGCCGTCCTGCCAGAACCGCCGTTCGCCTTCGGTGAAAGCGCTCGCCACCAGCGCCGGGTGGACGAAGTTGGCGTGGCTGAGGTCGAGGATGTTGTCGCTGTACAGCTCGTAGTGTCCCTCGGCCACGGTCGCGCCGCGCACCGCTTCCCAGCGCGGCTCGGCCAGCCAGGCGAAATCGGGAATGCGCGCGGCATCCGCCTTCGCCGGATCGCCCATCCATATCCACAGCAACCCGTGGCGTTCTTCCAGCGGATAGACCGGCAGTCGGCCATCGGGCAGTTGCCCGCCGGGATGCGGGTTGTGGACGCAGCGCCCCGTTCCGTCGAAACGCAGCCCGTGATAGGGGCACATCAGCGCGCCATCGACGACGCTGCCGTTGCCCAGCGGGGCGAAACGGTGCGGGCAGCGCCCGCCGACGGCACGGGCCTTGCCGGTCTCGTCGCGAAAAAGGGCGACCGGTTCCTCGAGGAAGACCCGCGCCATCGGCGCGACGCCCAGATCGGAACCCCAGGCGGCGACATACCAGCAATTGCGCAGGTAGGTTCCGCGTGGTGTTTCCGAAAGCCTCGGGACCGGTCTGCCCTCTCCCCTCATGACCCGTTGCTCACAGACGATGTTGAAGCGTCGGAAAGCCCACCCCCAACCCCTCCCGCAGGCGGGAGGGGAGAAAATGGGATATCCCCTCCCGCCTGCCGGAGGGAAGCGAGACTTGCCGGACCGCAGGGGCGGCTAGTCGCAGCGGGGTGGGCACCGCACGCATGCCCGCCCTAGAGGTAGAGCTGCTGGTTGATCGGGATGTTGTTCTCCCGGCAATAGGTTTCGTAGTGATTCATGAACCACCACACGTCGAGCGTTTCCACATGGTTGCCGTTCTCGTCGAAGAATTCGTTGGCGCCCTGCATGTGGAACAGCGCCTTCATGCCGTTGGGGTCGTCGGTGACGAGCGTGTGCGCGGTGCCCGGCGTTTCGGTGATGAACTCGCCCGGGCGGCACACCCAGTCGTATTCGAGATAGCGGAAGGACCCTTCCAGTCCCACCGCCCAGACGCGGCCACGGTGCTTGTGCGTGCCGATCACGCCCGGCCCCTTGATCCACAGGATGTTGACGTAGATGTTCTCGCGCACGTCGAACGCCAGGTGGCGGATCGCGGCGTTGTCGCCGAACGGCACCCACGGGCTTTCCGCCTCGGAAGCGCCGACATAAGTGCCTTCGACGCCTTTGGCGCGGATCAGATCACCATAAAGCTCCGGAACCTGAACGATCTTGTATGCGCCCGACGGCGGTGCCTTCATCGTACCCATGACGGTCTTGTCCTTCAGAGATAGAGCTTGGGGTTGATGGCCAGGCCGTGCTCGCGGCAATGGGTCTCGTAGTGGTTGATGAACCACCACACGTCGGTGGTATCCACGAACACGCCCTTGTCGTCGTAGAACTCGATCGGCCCCTGCATCCAGCCGAACAGCTTGCACCCTTCTGGATGGTCGCTGACCAGCGTGTGGCTTTCCCCCGGCGTTTCCAGGATCAACCCGCCGGGCGTCGCCACCCAGTCGTATTCGAGATAGCGCACGCTGCCTTCCAGGCAGACCATGGTGATCGTGCCGCGGTGAAAATGCGTGCCGATCACGCCCGGCCCCTTCACCCACAGGATGTTGGAGAACAGATTCTGGCGCACGTCGAAGGCCAGATGCTTGATTGCGGCATTGTCGCCGAACGGCACCCAGGGGCTGTCGACATCGGTCTGCGCGTCGATATAGCGGCCGCCGGGGCTGAGCCGCTGGACCAGTTCGCGGTGCGCGAACGGAACGTCGACGATTTCGGCCTTGGTGGAAGGCGGCGCGGTCATCACGGTCATGGCAAGGTCCTCGGCTTAGCGGATCAGGGTATCGACGTAGTCCGCGCCGATGCCGTTCGAAGCGTAGTGCGCGCGCGCCGCGGCCATGTAGTCGAACACGTCGTAATGCCCGGTGGTGTTGCCTTCCTCGTCCAGCCACATCAGCGGACCGGACACCACGAAGAATACCTTCATCGGATCGGGATGGTCGTAGCAGACCAGCGTATGGCTCTCGCCCGGCGTCTCGTAGATGAAATCGCCCGCCGTCGCGGTCCATTCGTGCTCCAGATAGGCCCACTTGCCGCTGATCGTGTAGGCCCAGATCGGGTGCGGGTGATAATGCCGGTTCACGAGGCCGGCCTGCTTCGACATCAGCACGTCTGCCCACATGTTCTTGGCCGGGCTGATCCACACCGGCTTTGAGAACACGGTTTCGCTGATCGGCACCCAGTACCGTTCGTCACCTTCCGCGATCTTCGGCATGTAAACTTCGGGAAGCCCGCCTTCGCGAAAGACCTTGGCGACCGGCTTGATGTCTTTCCAGAATTCGGAATGCGGGGATTCGGGCATGGTATCCTCGTTGGGGTAGGCGCGGACGGCAGGCATTCCGCCGCCCGCGCACGTGTCAGAACATCAGAACTTCACGCCAAGCCGGGCGTACCATTCGGCCGGGCGGTTGTAGGTGCCGTAGATCTGCCCGCCGGCAAGCTGGGCCTGCCCGGTGATGAGCAGGCGCTTGCTGGTCAGGTTGGTGCCGCCGACGGTCAGGTCCCAGTTGCCCGAAGGCGCCTTGTAGGTCGCGCTGGCGTTGACCAGCGCGTTGCCGGGCCGCATCAGCAGATAGGTGCCTTCGGTGTCGTTCTTGACCGCGCTGGTGTAGGTCACGTCGCCCAGGAACACGAGCTTGCCGTGATCGCCGAGGTCCGCTTCGTAGCGCGGGCTGATGTTGACCTTCCACTTGGGCGTCTTGGGCAGCGTGGCGCCCGGGATCACGCCCGCCTGCAACGCCGAAGGCGCCACCTGCGCGCCGGCCAGGACGCTGGTGTAGTAGGCATCGGTATAGCCGACCGATCCCGTCAGCGTGAAACCGCCACCCGGTGCGGCCGTCATCTCGATTTCGAAGCCCTTGATGCGCGCGTCGCCGGCGTTCTGGATGGTTGGCGAAACGCCCTGCTGGAAGTTGAGCTGGATGCCCTTGTAGTTGGTCAGGAAGGCGGCAGCGTTGATCTGGAGATGGCGATCAAGCAATTCCGACTTCACGCCGATTTCCCAAGTCTCGGCCTTTTCCGGCCCGAAGCCCGGCGCATAGGGCAGCGGGTTCGACAGGCGCGTGGTCCAGCCGCCGGTCTTGTAGCCGCGCGACCACGAACCGTAGAGCATCACGTCGTCGGTGGCATGGTACTGGATGCCGACCTTGGGCGAGAAGTTGCTGAACGTCTTGTGCTGCACGCCGGCCACGTAATAGCGCAGCGGCTGGCCCGGATTGGGGAAGCTGTTATCGATGCGGCACTGGTTGCTGATCGGATTGAGCGAAGCGCAGTTCGGATCGCCGAACGCCTGCGCGAGCTTGTAGTTCAACCCGTTGGCGTCCGACTGGAAGCCTTCGAAGTCCTTGTTCTCGTGCGTGTAGCGGCCGCCGAGCGTGATCGAGAGCTGTTCGGTCAGCATGTAGTCCAACTGGCCATAAAAGGCGTAGTTGCGGGTCGCCAGGTTGTTCGGTCCGTCCACCTGGAGCAGGCCCTCGGCGAAGGTCACGTAATCGTGCAGATCGCCCGATTCCTTGAAGTAGTACCCGCCCAGCACGTACTTCAGCTTCTTGTCCATCGCTGTGCCGGTCAGCTGCAGTTCCTGGCTGAACTGCTTCTGGTTCATGGAGAAGCTGGTGTGCAGGAAGTTGAGCGGCGAACCGTCAAGGTCCATGCCGACCTTCCAGTGCAGCTCGCGGTAGGCGGTGATCGACTTCAGCGTGGCGTTGTCCGACAGGTCGTACTCCAGCGTCACCGCCGCGCCGCCCTGCTTCAGCTTGTTGAAGTTGTTGCCGTTGGCATAGCTGGTATCGATGTTGTTGGTGACGAACCGGTTGTCATACGGCAGGCGGTTGTTGTCCGGGTTGGCATCGGTGTTGACGCCGAACAGCGCCGGCAGATCGAACAGGCTGTTCAGGCCACCGCGCCGCGCGGTGTAGGCGATCGAGGGCGGGCCGCCGATGAAGGAATCGCACGGGCCGGTCGCGCCGCCCACCGTCACCGTCGGGTTGCCCGCGATGGCGCAGTTGTAGGTGCCGGCGAACACCGCCGGGAAGGTGGTGATCACGCGGTTGGCGATCTGCGAGGTATCGGTGTTGCTGTAATCGCCGGTCACCGTCGCGCGGAAGGCCCCGTTGGTGTACTTGATCTTGCCGCGGAGGTTGTAGGTATTGTCGCCACCCTCGGTGCCGTAGCCGCTGTTGTTGTAACCGGCGGCTTTCAGCGACGTAATCGGATCAAACGCATACGACGACGCACCCGGATAGGGCATGCGGTGCAGGTAGCCGCCGCGGCGGTTGACCGCGAAGCTCAGCGAGGAGGCAAGGCCTTCGGCGATCGGCACATCCACCGTGCCCTTGACGTTGATCAGGCTGTAGCTGCCGGTGGTGACGCTGCCCACGAAGCGGAACTGATCGCCCGGATCGTGCGTGACGATGGAAATTGCGCCACCGATCGTGTTGCGGCCGAACAGCGTGCCCTGCGGGCCTTTCAGCACTTCGACGCGGTCAACATCGGGCAGGTCCTGGTTCGCACCGACCGAGCGGGCGAGATAGACGCCGTCGAGATAGATGCCCACGCCCGGATCGATGTTGAACGCGAAGTCGTTGGCGCCGATGCCGCGGATATAGGCGGCCAGGACCTGGCTCGACCCCGAGAACGGCGTGCCCGCATCGAGCGTCACGTTCGGAGCGATGTTCGACAGCGAGGCAACGCTGGTCACCGCGCGCTCCTGCAAGGCGCCCGCCGTGAACGCGCTGATCGCGATCGGCACGTCCTGTACGTTTTCCGCGCGCTTCTGCGCGGTGACGACGATCTGCTCGATGCCGCCGCTGGATTCCTGTTCGTCCGCAGCCATGGCCGGTGTGGCCAGCGCCGTGGCGAGCACGGCAAGTGAAACCGGTGCGAGTTTCATGCTCTTCTCCTCTCCCAAAAGTCCGTTATCTGGTGCTACCGCGCAAAACGCGGACACTGTTGGCAGTGTTCTGTACCCCCTCCCTCTTTCGCCTGCTTGCACTGGCGCGCAGGGCGATCAGGACGGAAACGCAAATCCTTCACGCACGTCTCAGCGCGCCGCCCTCCAATCGCGCGGCGCGACGCCGAAGTGCTGGCGGAAGCAGCGCGCGAAATAGGCGCTGTCGTTGAACCCCAGCTCGAAGGCGATGTCGGTGATGCTGGCATCCGGCGTGGAGACGAGCCGGTCCGCGGCGCGGCGCAGGCGGCGTTCGAGAATGTAGGCGGTGGGCGTGGTGCCCATCCCCGCGAACAGGTTCTGGATCGTGCGGACCGAAGTGTTGCAGACCTGCGCCAGCATCACCGTGCGCAGCGCGGGATCGCCCAGACTGGCTTCCACGACCGACAGCACACGCTCGCGCAGGACGTGATCGTTGGCGCGGTCCTCGGCCGGCCGCTTAGCCCCCCGCATGGCGAGAGCGAACAAATCGTAGAATACCGAGGTGACGCCGCGTTCCCATTCCGGGTCCTGCTGGCTCTGATCGCCAAGCTGCCATAGCGACAGCAGGAAATCGTGGAACACGCGTCCCCCGGGGGTGCCACCGTGCAACCTTTGCCGCATCAGGTCGTCCAGCCCCGGAAAGCGCTCGACCAGCGGCGCGCGTGGAAATTCCACCACCAGCAGCTCGTGCCCGGTCAGTTCGATCGAATAGGGCCGGTGTGCCGACCCCAGTACGAAATCGCCGGGCTGGAGCAGGCTTTCCTCGCCATCCTGCATGTGGCGGCTCTTGCCCCGGCATTGCAGGTGGAGGATCACCCGCTCCTCGGCGCTTTCGGTTCCCCGCCGTCCCACGAAGGACTGGGTCGAACGCGGGCGGATCATGGCGAGATCGCCGACGTTCCAGCTCCACATCTCCCCCCGGAACTCCTCGCCGGGGGTGTTGACGAACGTGCCCGTGTAGATCCGGTCGACAAGATCGTTCCAGTATCGCAACCGCTGCGTGGGCGCGATGCCCGTTGTCGCGAACTTCTCGATTGCCCCCATCGCCCCCTCCGTTCAGGTCAAAGCCGCCGTACCGACGGCGCCGCTGCGCCGCGCGACGATGCGCGGCGCGGATTCGACCAGCCCCAGCGCGCACAGGCCCGCAAGGATGGTCAGGACAAGCATCAGCCACAGCGGCGCCGAAAGGCCCCACCCGTCGGCCAGCGTGCCGGCCAGGAACGGGCTGAGCACGCCGCCCAGAACCTCGCCCGTGCCCATGACCACGCCGGTCAGCGTGGCGGTAAGGCGCGGGTCGACCGATTCCGAAGGGATCGTCGCCATGAACATCGGGAACAGGCCATTCAGCCCCCACCCAAAGAAGAAGATCGCGGCCAGGACCCAGGGCGATCCGTTGTAATACAGTCCGCCCAGCGGCAGGATCACGCCCAGGAAGGCGAAGAAGATCATTACCGGGCGGCGGCCGATGGCATCGGAAATCGCCGGCACCACGAAGCTGCCGATCCCCGCCGAAATGCCCAGGGTGGCCATCAGCCAACTCATCGTCTCGGGCGCGAACCCGCGATGCTTGGTCAGGAACAGCGGCATGAACGCCCAGCACACGACAAGGTACGAGACCAGCAGGACCGAGATCACCGCACAGAGCACGACGTTGCGGTGCGCGAACGCCTCGCGCAGCGTGACGCGGGGATGATCGCCATCGTCCGCGGGCGCCGGCGGTTCGCGCAGCGTGAACCAGATCAGCGCGGCGGTGATCAGGCCGGGCGCGGCGGCGAGATAGAACCCGCCGCGCCAGCCCACCGCCATCGCCACGGGGACGAGCAGGATCGGCGCGAGGCCCGATCCCAGCAGGTTGGAACCAAGGTTCTGCGCCACGCCCATCGCCAGCCCACGCCGTTCGGGCGCGACCTCGCTGACGATCATCGAATGGCTTACCGGCATCACCCCGCCTTCGGCCGCGCCCATCAGCAGGCGCGCACCCAGCAGCATCATGAACGAGGACGCCAGGCCCGAAACGAACGAGCACAGGCAGAACGCCAGCGTCGCGACCACGACCACCGGCTTGCGCGATCCCAGTCGGTCGGAAATACGGCCGACGGCGAGGCCCGAAAGCGCCCAGGTGAGCGACAGCGCGGAACTGAACATGCCCACCTGCGTGTTCGACAGGTGCAGGTCCGGCTGCACGAACGGCATCAGGAAGTTGAGCGCGTTGCGGTCGAAAAACAGGATGCCGAAATTGAGGCTGAGCAGCGCGGTGACCCAGACCTGGTATCCCCCTCCAGCCACCGTTCCAGCGGCCGCCTTCCCGGCATCTTTCATCTGGCCGTCGCGCATGCTGTTCTCCCGTTCTCTTATCCGGCAATCACGCCAATTTCCCTTTCCTGTTAGGCCGCGCGCCCTCTCCTCTCTTGCATTGGCGCGCAGACCATCAGGATCAGCGCGCAAGTTCACGGTCGGCATTCTCAAAGGAACGGGCGCACCGGATCGGCGCCACCCCAGTTCAAAGAGGCTTTCCAGAACCGCGTGAAATGCTCGTCCATGCCCGGCGTGGCCGGGATAAGCTCGAGAAACCCCGGCGCGGCCGCGTCGCCGCCTTCGAGATAGGCGACCGATCCCCCGGTGGGCACGGCGGCGCGGAAGGCCAGGCGATAGCCGCGTTCGAGATAGCCCGGCAGGTCCGTGTCCACATCGGCGCAGGCGATGCCGAAATGGTGGAAGCCATAGCCCCGCGCCTCGATCGCTTCTCGATAGACCGAGGGATGATCGTCGAGTGGCTGAATCAGCTCGATCTGCATGTGCCCGGCAAAGCCCATCGCGATAGTAACGTCAGCACGCGAGGGCTCGCCTCGGTAGAACTGGTCCGGCGCCAGGAAATGGTCGAGCAGGAAGAACGGGCCAGCCCCGCAATCACGAATGAAATGATCGATCGACGCACGGATGTCCTCGACGACGAACGCCGTCTGCATGATCCCGCCGAATGGCTGTCCGAACCCTAGTTTCGTCATGCCCATGCTTCCTTCATGCACGGCCGATTCCACCGGATCGCCGGCGGAACACCCGTCCCTCGTCCCTGTCGCGGCCACCGTCTTTCCCGGCGGTGGTCCGCAGCGTCAGCGCCCGTTCAGAGCGTAATCACGACCTTGCCGAACAGGCTGGCCGATCCCTGATAGTTCCAGGCATCGCGCGCCTGTTCGATCGGGAACGTCCGGTCGATCACCGGCTTGATCGCGTGCTTGTCGATAAAGGCGTTGAGCCGTTCCGCCATTCCGCGCGATCCCACGAAAATTCCGCGCAGCGTGGCGCCCTTGAACATCAGCCCGTGCGGACTGGTATCGCCTTCGCGCGTCAACACGCCGATCAGCGCGATCTCGCCCGCGAAACCCACCGCCTGGATGCTCTGCGCCAGCGTGCCCGCGCCACCGACCTCGACGACGTGATTGACGCCACCGCCGGCCAGCCGCGCGGCTTCCGCGCCCCAGGGGGGCGTTGCCCGGTAATTGATCCCTTCGGACGCGCCCAGCGCGCGGACCCGCTCCAGCTTCTCGTCGGAGGACGAGGTGGCGATCACGCGCGCGCCGGCTGCCCGGGCGATCTGGAGCGCCAGCAGCGATACGCCCCCGGTGCCCAGCACCAGCACGCTTTCACCGGCCTGCACCGGACGCGGCCCTTCCATCAGCGCGTTCCACGCGGTCACACCGGCGCAGGGCAGGCAGGCCGCCTCCTCGAAGCTAAGGCTTTGCGCCAGCGACACCACGCCGTGTTCGGGCAGGACCACATAGTCCTGCAACATGCCCGTTGCCGGGGGCGCGCCAAGCGCGGGACCGGCCTGCGGATTGGGTGGGCCATCGGCCCAGTTCTGGAAAAACGTGCCGGCCACGCGATCGCCGACGCGAACGCTGGTCACGCCGGGGCCGACCGCCTCTACCTCGCCCGCGCCATCGGACAGGGGAACCGTGTCGCGATCGACCGCTCCGCCCATGTACCGCCCCAGCGGGATGATCTGGTCGCGGAAGTTCAGCGAACAGGCCCTGACCCGGATGAGCACTTCACCCGGCCCGGGCGCGGGCCTTTCCGCCTCGACGAGCTTCAGCCCGTCAAGCGAAGAAGATCCCTTCTCGATCACCCACTGCCGCATCGTGCTTTTCCTCTCCTGCCAAGCAGTCTCGCCGAAGCGGCTGGCGTAATTAATCAGCAACGCAAACGGATTTCACTGTGCGAAACTTATTTCTCCTTCCCTTCGATCTCGAGCCCGATGATCCGCGCGGTACGGCGCAACGCTTCAAGATTGCGCGCGATCACCGCCTCTTCCGCTCCACGCCGCGCGGGCCACGTCACGTTGATCGCCGCCACAGGCGTGCCTTCGACGATGATCGGCACGGCCATGGACCGGCGGCCATCGCGCAGCACCAGTTGCCGCGACCGGTCGGGCCAGGGATGGAGCGGCTCGCGCGAGGCATGGCCGCGTTCGCGCGTCTGCTGCAGGATGTGCCGCAGATCCTCTTCGGTCCCCTCGCTCGTTTCCTTTGGCCGGAGCCGGGCGATGATCGCCTCGCGCTCGGCCTCGCCGCACGCCGCCAGATAGGCCCGGCCTGTCGCGGTGTGAATGTAGGACAGCTTTACCCCCACCGGCCCCAGCACCGCCGAATCGAGTCGGAACAGCGGCCCGTTGGTCTCGATGATCTCCATGTGATCGAGCCGCGGCACGGCCAGGACCGAAGGCCAGGCGATCCGCGTGCTGAGCGCCTTCATGTGCTGCGAGGCGACTTCGGCGATGCGCTCCGCCGAAGCGACCGGGGCCGCCGTCGAGGCATAGGCGTGCGGCAGATAGGCGCCATCGGCAAGGCGCTGCCAGATCAATCCCTTGCGGCCCAGCGTCATCAACATGCGCAGCAAGGTGGCCTTGGGCAAGCCAAGCGCCTGGTGCAATTCATGCAGGCTGGCCGCTTTGCGCGCCTGCACTTCGAGCAGCACGTCCAGCCCGCGTTCAAGCGCGCGGACGGTCTTGACCTTCCGTTCCAGCATCATCCCCGTTTCACCTTATGCAACGCAAAGTCGCCAAACCATCGTGCAAAGTCAATCGCGCTGTCGCAGCTTTAGGGCGGGAGACACGCCCCAGGGGGGCCACAATGGACGGCAAGATGGACAACAAGCCAAGCGTCCTGCTGATTATCACGCAGGATACCAAGGAAGAGGAAGCCCGCTTCGCGCGGGCTGCACTGGAAGAAGCGGGTGTGCGCGTGGTCCATCTCGACCCCAGCGTGCGGCGCACCCTGGGCGGTGCGGAGATTTCGCCCGAAGATGTGGCCGCCGCCGCCGGCACCACGATCGAGGCCGTGCGCGGGCTGGGCCACGAAGGGCATTGCCAGGATGCGATGATTCGCGGCGCGGTCACCGCCGCTCATGCGTGGGATGCGAAGGACCCGATCTCGGGCATTCTCGCCATCGGCGGTTCGATGGGGTCGGCGTTGGCCGGTGCGCTGATGCAGAGCTTTCCCTATGGCCTGCCCAAGCTAATCGTCTCGACGATGGCCTCGGGCTTCACCAAGCCGTACATGGGCGTGAAGGACATCGCGATGATGAACGCGGTGACCGATATTGCCGGCATCAACACGATCAGCCGCGATGTGTTCCGCAACGCCGCCTTCGCCGTGGCAGGTATGGCCCGGGGTTACGACCGCGACAAGGGGCCGGAACGCCCGCTGGTGCTGATGACCACGCTGGGCACCACCGAAGCGGGCACGCGCCGCATCCGCCAGGCGCTGGAAGCCGATGGCTGCGAAGTCATGGTGTTCCATTCTTCGGGCGCGGGTGGCCCCACGCTCGATGCGCTGGCGCAGGACAAGGACGTGGCGCTGGTGCTCGACCTGTCGGTCACCGAGATCATCGACCACCTGTTCGGCGGCCTTGCCGATACCGGACCCGATCGCGGCCGCCCCGCGCTGCGCAAGGGCATTCCCACGATCATCGCGCCGGGGAATGCCGATTTCATCATCGGCGGGCCGATCGACGTTTCGCGCGTGCAGTTTCCGGACCGGCGCTATCACGAGCACAACCCGCAGCTCACTGCCGTCCGGACCAAGCTGGAGGATTTGCGCAAGCTGGCCGATCACCTTGCCGCCAACGTGCGCGAGGCGAAAGGCCCGGTCCGCGTGTTCACTCCGCTCGGCGGCTTTTCCAGCCACGACAGCACGAGCGGGCACCTGATGGACACCACCGTACCCGCGCCGTTCGCCGATTATCTGCAACAGGTGATGCCGGCCAGCGCGCCCGTCACCGTCATCGACGCGCATTTCAACGACGAAGCGTTTGCCGACGCCATCATCGCCGCCGCGCGCGAACTTCTGGAAGCCAAATGACCGAAGACCTGCCCCTTACCGCCGAGGACGTGGCCGAAATCGTCGCCATCCTCGAAAACTCCGGCTATCGCGAAGTCGATATCGCGACCAACCGCTTCCGCCTGCGCGTGGCGCGCGGCGATGGCGCGGAAGCCGGCTTCACCCAGGAATGGCAGTGGGCCGGCGCGACGGGCGCGGGCGAAGCCGATACCGGTGAAGCCGCCGGGGCGGAAAGCGATCCGCAGGCCATCCTCGCGCCGCTGCCCGGCACGTTCTACCACGCACCGCAACCGGGCGCGCCGCCGTTCGTGCAGCCGGGCGACAGCGTGAATGCCGAAACCGTGGTCGGCATCGTCGAGACGATGAAGCTGATGAACCCGGTCCACGCCGGCCGCAGCGGTTTCGTGGCAGAAGTGATCGTGCCCAACGCGACGATGGTCGCCAAGGGCCAGGCGCTCGTGCGGCTGGCATGATCCGCAAGCTGTTCATCGCCAATCGCGGAGAGATCGCGCTGCGCGTGATCCGCACCGCGCGTCGCATGGGCATCGCAACGGTGCTGGGCGTGTCCGAAGCGGACGCGCATTCGCTGCCCGCGCGGCTCGCGGACGAAGCCATCGTGATCGGCCCGGCGCCCTCGTCGCAAAGCTACCTCGTGATCGGTCGCGTGGTCTCCGCCGCACGCGACGCGGAGTGCGATGCGGTCCATCCCGGATACGGTTTCCTTTCGGAAAACGCCGCCTTCGCCCGGGCCGTGACCGAAGCGGGCATGCGCTTCGTCGGGCCGGACATCACCACGCTGGAAGGCATGGGCGACAAGCTCGCCGCGCGTCGGCTGGCGCTGGAGGCGGGCCTGCCCGTGCTGCCCGGCGGCGAGGCGGAAACGGCCGAGGCCGTGCAGGCCCGCGTTGCGGAAACCGGCTTCCCGCTGCTGCTGAAGGCTGTGTCCGGCGGTGGCGGCAAGGGCATGCGCCGGGTGGATCGTGCGGAAGACCTCGACAGCGCGCTGGCGATGGCCCGCGCCGAGGCGCAGGCGGCCTTCGGCAATCCGGCGGTCTATGTCGAGCGCTTCGTGGCGCGTGGTCGCCATGTCGAGGTGCAACTGCTGGGTGACGGGCAAACCGCGCTTCACTTGGGCACGCGCGATTGTTCGATCCAGCGGCGGTTCCAGAAACTCGTGGAAGAGGCCCCCGCCCCGGCCATGCCCGAAAACGCCCGCTCGGCGATCGAGGACGCGGCCGTGCGCCTTGCCCGCCATCTCGGATACCGGGGCGCGGGCACGGCCGAGTTCCTTGTCGATGCCGACGATTTCTCGTTCTACTTCCTGGAACTCAACGCGCGCATCCAGGTCGAGCATCCGGTGACCGAAGCGATCACCGGCATCGATCTGGTGGAGCAGCAGCTGCTCGTCGCCGCCGGCAAGCCGCTGGGGCTGACCCAGGCCATGGTGCGCCCCGAAGGCCACGCCATCGAGGTGCGCATCAACGCCGAGGACCCCGACGCCGATTTCCGCCCGTCCCCCGGCCGCGCCATGCGGGCGGCCTGGCCGGCGGGACCGGGCATCCGCGTGGACACGCACATCGCCGATGGCGGAGAAATCCCGCCGTTCTATGATTCGCTGATGGGCAAGCTAATCGTTCATGGCGCCACCAGGGCCGAAGCGGTGGACCGTCTGGCCGATGCCTTGTCCACGCTGGCGATCGACGGGCTGCCCACCACCGCATCGCTGCACCGCCGCATAGTGGCCGATCCCCGCTTTGCGGCGGGCGGCGTCGACACGGGATTTCTTGTGGGGCTTTCCGGAGGGCCGGGGCAATGACCGAACTGCGTCTCGTCGACGTGACCATGCGCGATGGCAATCAAAGCCTGTGGGGGGCGACTGGCCTCGATACCGCGCAAATGCTCGCCGCCGCCGCGCTGACCGAAGCCTGCGGCTTCCGCGCGATCGATTTCACCTCGTCCAGCCACATGGCCGTGGCCGTGCGCTATTTCCGCGACAACCCGTGGGAACGCATCCGGCGGATGCACGCGGCAATGCCGACCACGCCGCTGCAGTTCATCACCACCGGGCTGCGCTTCATCGCGTGGCAGCAGGCGGACCCCGAGTTCATGCGGCTGGTCTATCGCCAGCTCCAGCGCGACGGGATCGGCCGCTTCGTGCTGCTCGATCCGATGCACGAAGTGCCGGCCGTGATCGAAGCCGCCCGGCTGGTGAAGCAGGAAGGCGAAGCGGAGGTCATGTGCGCGCTGACCTTCACGCTCTCGAACATTCACACCGATGCCTTTTACGCCGATTTCGCCCGAGCCGTGGGCCAGAGCGCCGATATCGACCTGTTCTACATCAAGGACCCGTCGGGCCTGCTCTCGGTGGACCGCGCACGCACGCTGGTGCCCGCGGTAAAGGCCGCGATCGGCAACCGTCCGCTGGAGATCCACGCCCACACCACGATCGGGCAGGGAATGCTTTCCAGCCTGGAAGCGGCGAAGCTCGGCGTCTCCGCGATCCATGTCGGCATCGGGCCGGGAGGCGACGGATCTTCGCTGCCGGAAGCCAACCGGATGCTGGCGAACCTGGAGGAAGCGGGGCACACAGTGTCCATCGACAAGGCCGCGCTGGCGAGGCTGACGCAATACTGGACGCGCCTCGCCGCCGCCGAGGGCCTCCCCCCCGGACAGCCGCAGAACTTCGACGCCAGCTTCCTGCGCCACCAGATCGCCGGCGGGGTGATGACCACGACCGCGCGCCAGCTCGACGAACTGGGCCTGTCCGACCGGCTGGGCGCGGTGATCGCGGAAACCGAACAGGTGCGCGCGGAGCTGGGCTATCCGATCATGGTCACGCCGTTTCCGCAGATGGTCATGAGCCAGGCGTTGTTCAACGTGATCGGCGACCGCCGCTATGCACAGGTATCCGATCAGGTGGTCCGCTATTGTCTGGGCAAGTTCGGCAAACCGACATCCCCCATCGATCCGCAGGTCCTGGCAGCGATCATGGACCGGCCCCGCGCGCGCGAACTGGAGCACGAGCCCACCTTCCCCGCGCTCGCCGACTTGCGCCGCCAGTTCGGCGTGCACCTGTCCGACGAGGAGTTCCTGCTGCGCGCGGTGATGCCGCCCGAACAGGTCGATGCCATGCAGGCGGCGGGGCGTTCGCGCGCGGGCTACACGCCACAGGCCGCCCCGATGCTCGCCCTGTTGCGCAAGCTCGCCGCGCAACCACAGGCGCGCGATATCGTGATCGAACGGCCGGGCTTTCGACTCGCCCTCCATGCGGGAGCCGCCGCATGACCCTGTCGAAGGATCTCTCCGCCCGCCTGCGCGATGCCGCCGGCTTCGTGTTCGACATGGATGGAACGATCGCGCTGGGCGATGCCGCCAGCGGCGGGCACAAGGCCCTGCCTCATGCCATCGCGCTGCTCGAGGCACTGAAGGCGCGGGGCACGCCCTATGTCGTCTTCACCAACGGCACGGCCAAGCCGCCCGCCGCCTATGCCGCCTCGCTGCGCAAGGCCGGCTTTCCGGTGGAGGATGCGAGGATGCTCACCCCCTCCTCGTCCACTGCGGACTGGCTCACGCGCTCCGGCGTGGGCAAGGTCCGCGTGCTGGGCAATGCCGGTTGCCGCGCTCCGCTCGAAGACGCAGGGCTCGACGTGGTGGGGCCGGACGAGGCGGCCGAGGGGGTTGAGGCGGTCTATACCGGCTGGTTCCGCGAGTTCGATTTTCCCGCGCTGGAAGCCGCCTGTGATTCGCTGTGGAAGGGCGCCAGGCTGCTGACCGCCAGCAACGTGCCGTTCTTTGCCACGGCCAGTGGCCGCGCGATCGGCGCGAGCTATCCGATCAACGCGATGCTGACCGCCATGACCGGCAAACGGCCGCGCATCCTGGGCAAGCCCTCGCGCGTCGCGTTCGATACCGCGCGGCTGCTGATGGGCCTGCCGAGAAGCGCGGCCAAGCACATGGTGGTGGTGGGCGACGATCCCGCGCTTGAAATGCGCATGGCCAATGCCGTGGGGGCGCTCTCGGTCGGCATGGCGACGGGGATCATGGCGAAAAGCGACGCGCTGCCCGAGCGCGACCGGCCTGCCGTGTTGCTCGACAGCCTGAAGCCACTGCTCGATATCCTCTAACGCCGTTTTGCGGTGGGCGCGTGGAAATCGGGCGGTTTGCCCGAAACCCATGCGACGAACTTCGCGATCACCGGATTGGCCCGCAGCGCGTCGGCATCATGGCCGATGCGCGCGAGTTCCCCGTTGCCGAACTGCGCATGCAACGTGCGGTGGCAGATCGGATGGACCGCCACCGTCTCGCGTCCGCCCCGGCTTTTCGGCACCGGGTGATGCCATTCGATCCGGCGTCCCAGCGGCCGTTCGCACAACCAGCAAGGAGTCGGCGCTTCGCTCACCTGCCCGGTCGCGGAGGGGCGTCGGTCCGCCCCGCGTTCCACAGGTACAGCCCCGCCGCGACGATCACCCCGGCACCGAACAGAGCGGTGGCATCGGGGCGTTCGCGAAACAGCAGCCAGCCGAAGAAGCCGGCCATCAGCAGCTGCACATAGGTCATCGGCGCGATCGTCGCCGCGCCGGCGCGCGTGGTCGCCATGTAAACCAGCGTATGGGCAAGGCTGGCACTGCAGGCGATCAGCACCGATCGCGCCGCCACGCTCCACTCCGGGATGCCCACATGCAGCATCGGCAAGCCGCTGAAATGCCCGATGATCGCGGCGGGCACGAGGATGATCGTGGCGAAGAGCGCAACGCTGAACTGCATCGCCAGCGCGCTGGCATGCCCTGCCACCGCGCGGTTGCCGATCATCAGCAGCGCCATGCCGGTGGCCGAAAGCAGCGGCAGGAACGCCACCACGCCCAGCGTGGCAAGATTGGGACGGAGCACGATCAGCACGCCCGCGAAGGCGAACGCGCTGGCGATCCACGTCGCCCGTCGCATCGGCTCGCGCAGGATCAGCGCCGCCAGCAGGCCGGTAATCATCGGGCTGGTGAAGCTGATCGCCGTGGCGGTCGCGATCGGCATCAGCAGCAGCGCGGTGAAGAACGCCATGGCCGACATCGCCACGCCGCAACCCCGCAGCAATTGCCAGCCGGCCCGTTCCACCCGGAATCCGGCCCGCCCTTCGCGCAGGGCCAGCACCGCGCCCAGCCCGATCATGCCCGCCACATAGCGCAGCGCCGCGATCGCCAGCCCCGGCCACAAACCGGCCATCGACTTGACGACGGCATCGCCAACAGAAAGCAGCGCGAACCCGGCGAGTGCGAAAACCAGTCCAGATCGTTCCCGCCCGCGCACATCATCCCCCAAAACATTCCCGGGAGGTGCCGTCAGGCATGAACCTCCACCGCAGCAGGACGCGCCTTTGCCGGAATTTTGGCGCCGCGCAAAGCCTTGAGCAGGGGCCTTTCAATCATCTGATGAAACAGAATGGCGATCCCGCAACAGAGTATCGTCTCCCCGATAAGGAACATATCCACGCCTTTCGCGATCGTCGGCAAAAGGGCCTGTCCCGGGATGATCACAAACATATGCAGAAGGTACAGCATGTAGGAGGCGTCGCCCAGCACAAGGAGCACTCGCCACACGGTCGATCGGTTAAGGCGCTCGGCCATGCCGCTCCGTTTACTCCACCAAAGCAGCGTCAGAACCGAAGCCGCAGCCGGTATCCCCCACAGGAACGCACGCGGAAGAGCGGAATGCCCATCGACAAGATAGACCGGCGGCGACAGGAAAGGCACGCCGACCACCAGCGCACGCGCAATGCCGGACACGCAAACAGCGGCGGCGATCCAGCCTATCCTGTCCGGGATCCGTCCGGCGCAGCGCACCCACAACATATACAGGAGAATGCCGAAGCCGAACTCGTACCATATCGGGTTGATGAAAATGGCAAAAAGGTAGGGCGCAGGTTGTGAAATGCTCCCCCACGTGGCCAGAAGCAGCACTGCGGCCAGCAGCAGGTGGAGCGGTACGTCGTTTCCGCGTTTCAGCCGGATGACGATCGCCACCAGGCAGTAGAATGCCATCTCGTAAGCAAGCGACCATCCCACCAGCAGCACCGGAAGTTCAAACTGCTGTGCGTCAAACAGCGGAAAGACCGTGATCCCCAGCAGCGCTTCGTTGACAAAGACCGGGCGGCCGATGAGCCACATCGTGATCAGGAAGAATGCACCGGCCAGCCAATAGATCGGTACAACCCGTATAAAACGGTCATTCAGGAAATGTCGCGCGGTGAGGCCCGGGGTGCTGACGACGGTGGAGGCCATCACGAAACCCGAAAGGACAAAGAACACGTCCACCCCGATCCCGCCGAAATCGTTGATCGGCGGCCATGCGCCCAGAAGGCTGCGGCCCCAGTCGGCCCGTTCATCATCCACATTGATGGCATGAACCAACACGACCAGAATCGCAGCGATGGCTCGTAAAGCCTGGATTGCCTCGATCCGGGCGGGCGGGGGTGCTCTCCTCATGCACACCGCAATTAACGCGCAAAAGATATGGAGCCGTTAACTTGCCCCATCGGATCGTGTTAACCCGATACTAATCACAAGATGCAAGGAAACCCGCGGATTATTGGGGGGCCAATGTCGCATACCACCTTTGCCGAACCGCAAACGGAACGCTTGCACGGCCGGGCCGGCACCCGGCTCGCGCGGGTGGAGGAGTGCATGGTGGGGCTGTTCGACCGGCTGGACCGCGTTTTCGCGCGGGACGCGGCGTGGGCAGCGGCTGTGGCGGCTGCCCTGACGTTACAGTTCACCCTGATATTTCACCATAAGCCCTGGCTCGATGAATGGCAGGCGCTCCAGATCGCGGTGCAGTCCCCCACGCTGGCGGAACTGCTGCACAACCTGCGGTACGAAGGGCACCCACCCTTGTGGTATCTGGTGCTGCGCTGCCTTGCGACGATACTGGGAAACCCGTTCATAGCACTGCCCATGGCGGCCGCGATCTTTGCGGGGATGACGCAAGGCGCGATCTTGTTTGCCGCTCCTTTCCGACGCCTCGACCGGCTCATGCTGGCGACGTCCGAACTCGTCCTTTTCGAATTTATGACCATCTCGCGCAGCATGACGATGGGGTGCGCATTCGCCATACTGGCAATCGCCTTGTGGCGAAGGGGGCGATGGTCGTGGCTGTTTATCGCGCTGCTTCCGCTGTGCGATTTCCTGTTCGGCGTGATTTCGCTGGCGTTCGTCTATCTGCGCTGGCGAGAACGGCGGCTAGCTTATGTCCCGCCAGTCGTATGGGGCATCAGCGGCGTGGTCTCCGCCTGGATGGTACGGCCGATGCCCGACATCGTGCCCGCGCTGGGAAGCAAGGGTTTGCTGCTGGGCACTGCGATCTGGGCGTCGAATCTGTCCACTCTCGGGCTTCCCTGGCAGGGAATAGCCTTCAGGCCGGAATGGAACTCGCCCCCGCCGCTGCTGTTCGGCGGTCTGGCGCTTGGCGCGTTCATAGCGGTGTGCTGGCGCGAAACCAGGGGACGGCGGGACGACGCATTGCTGGTCGGCGGTATGTTGGCGCTGACGTGGGTATTCAGCCTTGCGGTCTATCCACTCGCCATCCGGCACCTGATGCTGGTTGCGTTGCTTCTGGTACTGCTGGTTTGGCGACGGGTCGCCGCGGGCGAGCCCATGCCCTCGGTCGGTTTCCGCAGTTGGCTGCTGGTTCTGTCGGCCTGTGGCCTGGCCACGTCGGTGATCGCCTTCGCCATGCCGTTTCACAATGCCGAGGCAGCAGCGCGGGAGATCGACCGCCTTGGATTGCGGGACAAGGACTGGATGACCTTTCCCCAATCGAGTGCGCAGGGCATATCCGCACTCACGGGTATTCTTTTCGAACGTACCAGCGATTCCTGCGTCCAGGATTTCGTGCGCTGGAACCACAGCACCGACAAGCGGACCGAGCAGCCGGATGGCCTCTACCGTGATCTGGCCCGCAAGATGAAAAGCGATGGACGCTTCTATCTCGTGACGGACCGGTATCTTCCGCACCGTCCCTCTTTTGTTGAACAGATCGCCGAGATTCCAGCCGGGTATGACGGCGAATTCTTCGGGCTTTACGTCGTGGGCAAGACCCTGCCCGAGAGCACGGCGCGTCATCCGCGCTGCAACGGACCAGCCAACCCTTTGCCCCCGGACCATGCACCTCGCCCGATTAGGAATTCCTGAAGGTTTCCCCGCTATTCACCGCGTTTGCATAAGGACTGGTGACCTTCTTCCTCCATTTTCCGGAAGGGGTCGCAAGACGGGATCTATTTAATGAGCGCTTTTGGGCGAAAGAACGGACTTGGCGGCGGCGGTTCCATGCGGCCTTCCTTCGGTGTCGCGCGGCCCATGCGGGCTGGCGAACAAGCTCCCGCGGGCCAGCCCGCGCAGGCGAGCCAGCCGCCGGTCGGTGGCCAGCAGTTCCCGCCTCTTCCTGCCGAAACCGAAAGCGCCGCGCCGCAGAACCCGATGAAGGCGGATGCGATGACGCGCCTTGCCGATCGCGTCAACGGCGTCCACGAAAGCACCTATCAGGCCGAAGGCTTCGAAGCCTCGGTCCACAAGATCAAGGAACAGGTGCTCCCGCGCCTGCTCGAACGCGTCGATCCCGAAGCCGCCGCCACGTTGACCAAGGACGAGTTGTCCGAGGAATTCCGCCCGATCATCATGGAAGTGCTGGCGGAACTGAAAGTCACGCTCAACCGGCGCGAACAGTTCGCGCTGGAAAAGGTGCTGATTGACGAGCTGCTGGGCTTCGGCCCGCTGGAGGAACTGCTCAACGATCCCGACGTGACCGACATCATGGTCAACGGCCCGGAACAGACCTACATCGAAAAGAAGGGCAAGCTCACCATCGCGCCGATCCGGTTCCGCGATGAAAGCCACCTGTTCCAGATCGCACAGCGCATCGTCAACCAGGTCGGCCGCCGCGTCGACCAGACCACGCCGCTGGCCGACGCGCGCCTCAAGGACGGCAGCCGCGTCAACGTGATCGTGCCGCCGCTCAGCTTGCGCGGCACCGCCATCTCGATCCGCAAGTTTTCCGAAAAGCCGATCACGCTCGACATGCTGCGCGATTTCGGTTCGATGTCGGACAAGATGTGCACCGCGCTGAAAGTCGCGGGCGCGTGCCGCATGAACATCGTGATCTCGGGCGGTACGGGTTCGGGCAAGACGACCATGCTCAACGCGCTGTCGAAGATGATCGATCCGGGCGAGCGCGTGCTGACGATCGAGGACGCGGCCGAACTGCGCCTGCAGCAGCCGCACTGGCTGCCGCTGGAAACCCGCCCGCCGAACCTGGAAGGCCAGGGCGCGATCACCATCGGCGATCTCGTGAAGAACGCACTGCGTATGCGCCCTGACCGGATCATCCTGGGCGAAATCCGTGGCGCCGAATGCTTCGACCTGCTGGCCGCGATGAACACCGGCCACGATGGTTCGATGTGCACGCTGCACGCCAACAGCCCGCGCGAATGCCTGGGCCGTATGGAAAACATGATCATGATGGGCGACATCAAGATCCCCAAGGAAGCCATCAGCCGCCAGATCGCGGAATCGGTCGATCTGATCGTTCAGGTCAAGCGCCTGCGCGATGGTTCGCGCCGCACCACCAACGTGACCGAAGTGATCGGCATGGAAGGCGACGTGATCGTGACGCAGGAACTGTTCAAGTTCGAATATCTGGACGAGAGCGAGGACGGCAAGATCATCGGCGAATTCCGCTCGACCGGCCTGCGCCCCTACACGCTGGAAAAGGCGCGCCAGTTCGGGTTCGACCAGGCCTACCTCGACGCCTGCCTCTGATCGGCTACCGTCTGTTCAGGTGGTGTGGAACCAGTCGCGCGCGGCCAAGCCGAGCGCGACGCAGCCGATCATCATCGCCAGGAAATAGATCGTCGTCCACGGCATGAAGCCGACGGCGTCGGGGTCGCTGCGGCGCAACCGCCGGCGGTCGGCCCACCACGCGATCATCGCCAGCAGAATGGCCACACTCCCGATCGAACCCATCGTCACCGCATCGTCCATGCGCGGAAGATGGGAACGAAGCGCTTGATCGCAAGCCCCGTGCGCCTATGGGCGGGTGCATGGACCGCATGAACCGACCGATCCTGGCGCTGGGGTTGCGCCTGGCCGCCATGGCTTCGCTTTCGGTCATGCTGACGTTGGTCAAAGTGGCGGGCACCCGCGGCGTAAGCCTGCCGGAAACCCTGTTCTGGCGACAGTTCTTTCCCGGCCTGATGCTGCTCGGTTATCTTGCCGCGCGCGGCCAGCTTTCCGTCCTCAAGACGCAGCGGTTGTGGGTTCATGCCCGCCGCGCGGCCTTCGGCGGCTCCGGCATGTTCCTGACCCTGGGCGCGGTGATCCTGCTGCCCCTGGCCGAATCCACCGTGCTGGGCTTCACCGCACCGATGTTCGCGGTGATCCTTGCGGCGGTAGTGCTAAAGGAGCCCGTGGGCTGGGTGCGCTGGTCGGCCGTGATACTGGGGCTGGCGGGCATCCTTGTGATCGCGGGGCCGAACCAATCGCATCTCCCGCCATTCGGCATTGCCGTGGGCGTGGGCGCGGCGTTCATGGTCGCGGTGATCGCCATCCAGTTGCGCGATCTGGGACGGACCGAGCAACCGCTGACGGTGGTATTCTGGTTCTCCGCCTTCACCTCTCCGGTGCTGGCCCTGTTCCTGCTGCGCACCGGCGTCCACCATGACGCTGCGGACTGGTTGATCCTGTTCGGCATCGGCCTGTCGGGCCTGATCGGCCAGATCTTTCTCACCGCCGCGCTGCGCTATGGCAGCGTATCGAGCGTGATCGTGATGGACTATTCCGCCTTCGCCTGGGCAACGCTCTGGGGCTGGCTGGTGTTCGACCATCTGCCGCCCGCCTCGACGTGGATCGGCGCGCCGATCGTGATCGCCGCCGGGCTGGTCATCGCCTGGCGGGAACACCTGCTGCATCGTCAACGCACGGGCGACGCGCTGACCGCATAAACCATCAACCGGTGGAACCACCAGCCGTTCCGAACGTTCCAGCGGTTCACCACCGCCAATGCGGTGTTCCGCTGTTTACGAGAGGAGATTTCCCATGATCCGCAAGATCGTTCTCGCGACGGTCCTGAGTGGACTGGTACTGGGCACCGCCGCCTGCAACACAGTCAAAGGCGCGGGCCGCGACATCGAATCGGTCGGCCAGGCCGGTTCCGACGCGATCCACAAGTAAGGCTTTCGAAGGCAAAGGCCGCCGGTCATTCCGGCGGCCTTCACGCAAGAACGGTGGATCAGTCCTTCCACACCAGCTTGGGCTTGCGCGCGGCCAGCGTTTCGTCGAGCCGCCGGCGCGGCGCAAGGTGCGGCGCGGTCTTCAACAACGGGTCGCCTTCGCGCGCGCGGTCGGCCAGCGACCGCATCGCGCCGATGAACTGGTCCAGCCCCGCCTTGCTTTCGGTCTCGGTCGGCTCGACCAGCATTGAACCATGGACCACCAGCGGGAAATAGACCGTCATCGGATGGAACCCCTCGTCGATCAGCCCCTTGGCGAGATCAAGCGTCGAGAATCCTTCCGCGAAACCGTCGTCGCTGAACAACGCCTCGTGCATGCACGGGCCGGACGCACCGAACGGCGCGTCGAGCACATCCTCCAACCGGCGCAGCACGTAATTGGCGTTGAGCACCGCATCGCCTGAAACCTGTCGCAGCCCGTCCGCGCCATGGCTGAGGATATAGGCCAGCGCGCGCGTGAACATGCCCATCTGGCCATGGAACGCGCACATCCGGCCGAAGCCTTCGGGATGGATGCCGGGCGCGTCTTCTTCCTCGACCAGCCGCACCGAACCGTCGGCCTGCCGCGCGGTGAACGGCAGCGGGCCATAAGGCGCGAGCGCTTCCGACAGCACGACCGGCCCGGAACCCGGCCCGCCCCCGCCGTGCGGGGTGGAGAAGGTCTTGTGCAGGTTGATGTGCATGGCATCGACGCCAAGATCGCCCGGACGCACACGCCCGACGATGGCGTTGAAGTTCGCTCCGTCGCAATAGACGTAGCCTCCGACCGCGTGGACCGCGTCGGCAATCGTCTTGAGATCGCGCTCGAACAGGCCGCAGGTGTTGGGGTTGGTGATCATCACCCCCGCCACGTCCGGCCCGAGCCGCGCGGTCAGCGCCGCAACATCCACGCGGCCGTCCTCGGTCGCCGGGATGTTCTCCACGCGATAGCCGGCAAACGCCGCCGTCGCCGGATTGGTGCCGTGCGCACTTTCGGGCACCAGGATCACCTCGCGCGCGTCACCCCGCGCTTCCAGCGCCGCGCGGATACACAGCAGGCCGCACAGTTCGCCGTGCGCGCCGGCCTTGGGCGTCATCGCCACCCCGTGCATGCCGGTCAGCGCGATCAGCCAGTGGGCCAGTTCGTTGATGACCTTGAGCGCGCCCTGCACCGTCTGTTGCGGCTGCAACGGGTGAACATCGGCAAAGCCCGGCATCCGCGCGACCTTTTCGTCCAGGCGCGGGTTGTGCTTCATCGTGCAGCTTCCCAGCGGGAAGAGGCCCAGGTCGATCGCGTAGTTCTGCCGCGACAGGCGGGTGTAGTGCCGCACCGCCTCCGGTTCGGACAAACCGGGCAGGTCGAGAGGCGCCTTGCGCCCGAATGCCCCGAGCGTGTCGGGCAGGTCCGGCGTTTCATCGAAATCAACGCCGCAGCGGTCGGCCGCGCCGATCTCGAACAGCAGAGGTTCTTCCAGATGGAGCGCGCGGTTGCCGGTGAAGGTCTTCACCGCCGCGCTCTCGTCCTGATCGGCGGACATGGCCGGGCGCCAGCCCGCGGGATTGAGGTCGTTCATGCCAGCACCTCCTCAAGCGCCGTGCCCAGCGCTTCGATGTCTTCTGCCGTCGTGCATTCGCTGGCGGCCACCAGCAGGCCATTGGCGAGCGCGGCGTCGCCCGGATAGAGCCGGCCCAGCGAAACGCCGCCCAGCACCTTGCGGTCCGCCAGATCGCGCACAACCTGCCGGGCATCGCGCGGCAAGGTCACCGCGAACTCGTTGAAGAACGCGGTGTTGACGATCTCCACGCCCGGCACTTGCGCCAGGCGATCCGCCGTCGCCCGCGCGCGGGCATGGCTCAGGCGCGCCATGCGCTCCAGCCCGGTCCCGCCCAGCAGGCTGAGATGGATCGAGAACGCCAGCGCGCAAAGGCCGGAATTGGTGCAGATGTTGCTCGTCGCCTTCTCGCGCCGGATGTGCTGTTCGCGCGTGGACAGCGTCAGCACGAAGCCGCGCCGGCCTTCGGCATCGACCGTTTCCCCGCACAGGCGACCGGGCATCTGCCGCACGAACTTCTCGCGGCAGCCGAACAGGCCAAGGTAAGGTCCGCCGAACTGGAGGCCGACGCCGAGCGACTGCCCTTCCCCCACGACGATGTCCGCGCCCAGGGCGCCGGGGCTTTTGAGCAAGCCCAGAGCTACCGGCTCCGTCACCACCGCCACCAGCAGCGCGCCCTGCGCCTGCGCGGCGGAGGCGATGCGTGCGAGATCGGGGATACGGCCGAGAACGTCGGGGTACTGAACGACGACGCTGGCCGTGTCCGCGTCGATCGCGGCGATCACCGCGTCGTCATCGGCGGCATCGGTGAGGACCGGGGCCGACGTCACCAGCGCATCGCCGGTGAAGCGCGCCATGGTGCGCGCGGTCTCCACGTAATGCGGGTGAAGGCCCCCCGAAAGCACCGCCTTCTTCCGCCGCGTGATGCGGCCGGCCATGGTGATCGCTTCCCAGCACGCGGTCGACCCGTCATAGAGCGAGGCATTGGCGATATCGGTGCCGAACAGGCGCGCAACCTGGGTCTGGAACTCGAACAGCACCTGCAGCGTGCCTTGCGCGATTTCCGGCTGATACGGCGTGTAGGCGGTCAGAAACTCGCCGCGCTGGATCAGGTGGTCGACGCTGGCCGGCACATGGTGGCGATAAGCGCCCGCGCCCAGGAAGAACGGCGCTTCGCCCGCCGTCAGGCTTTCGGCGGAGAGCCGCGCCATGTGGCGTTCCACCGCCATTTCGCCGGCGTGGAGCGGCAGGCCGGGGATCGGCCCCGCCTGCCGCGCTTCGGCGGGCACGTCGACGAACAGATCGTCGATCGAACCCGCGCCGATGACCGACAGCATGGCGCTGCGGTCACCCTCGCTCAGGGGAAGATAGCGCATCCGGTCAAAGCCCCTCGACGTAGGTCTTGTAGCCGGCCTCGTCCATCAGGCCTTCCAGTTCCGCAGCGTCGGACAGCGTCATGCGCCACAGCCAGCCATCGCTTTCGGCGGAGCTGTTGACCAGTTCCGGCTCGTCTTCCAGCGCGGCGTTGACTTCGCTCACCGTGCCCGAAACGGGCGCATAGACGTCCGACGCGGCCTTGACCGAATCCACCACCGAGGCGCTGTCGCCCTTGGCCACCGCCGAACCCGCTGCCGGCAGTTCCACGAAGGTGATGTCGCCCAGCTGGCTCTGTGCATAATCGGTGATGCCGACGGTGGCATCGCTGCCGTCAACGTCGATCCATTCGTGATCCTGGGTGAAATAGCGGGGCATCAGGCGGCTCCTTTGCGGTGGTAGCGGTGGGGGACGAAGGGCATGGGCGTGACCGTGGCGGCGATCTTGCGGCCGCGCACGTCGATAGTGAGCTGGGTCCCCGGCCGCGCCAGTTCGGCGGCGACGGTGGCCATGGCGATGGGCTTCTCCAGGCTGGGCGAAAAGCCGCCGGAGGTGACGCTGCCGACCTCGGCCTCGCCCCACAGTACCTTCGTGCCCTCGCGCGCGGCCATGCGGCCTTCGAGCACCAGGCCGACACGGCGGGTGACGCTGCCGGTATCGATCAGCGGAAGGATACGGTCTGCGCCGGGAAAGCCACCGTCGCCGCGCCGGCGCTTGTTGATGCCGAACAGCAGGTCCGCGCTCACCGGGTCGATATCCGGTGTCATATCGTGGCCGTAGAGCGGAAGTCCGGCTTCGAGCCGCAGCGAATCGCGCGCGCCCAGCCCGATCGGCTTTACCTGCGGCTGCGCGCAGATCAGGTCGGCGATCGCGGCGGCGCTTTCGGCCGGCACGGCGATCTCGAACCCGTCCTCGCCGGTATAGCCCGAGCGGCTGATCCAGGCTTCCACGCCGCCCAGCGTGAAGCTGGCGCCACGCATGAAGCTGAGGGCGGAAAGCGGGTGTTCGCCGCCCACCAGCGGAGCGAGCGCGGCGAAGGCTTCCGGCCCCTGCAGCGCGAACAACGCGCTGTCCGTGAGATGGCTCAGAGAGACGCCCTCGGGCAGGTTCGCCCGCAGATGGGCGATGTCATCGTGCTTGGTCGCCCCGTTGACGACCAGATAGAAGCCCGTGCCCCAGCGCGTGACCATCAGGTCATCGAGAATGCCGCCATTGGCATCGAGCAGCAGCGAATAGCGCACCCCGCCCAGCGGCAGGGTGGACAGGTCGATCGGCAGCACCGCCTCGATCGCGGCTTCGGCGCCTTCGCCCGCGATGTAGATCTGGCCCATGTGCGAAACGTCGAAGAACCCGGCGTGAGCGCGCGTCCACAGGTGTTCGGCGATGATGCCTTCGTACTGCACGGGCATCCAGTATCCGGCAAACGCGACCATGCGCCCGCCCCGCGCGCGGTGCCAGCCATCGAGCGGCAAGGTCAGCGGTCCGGCTTGCGCCTCGTCGGTTTCATCCGGTGAAATTTTGTATGTGTCGCTCACAAAATCAATCTCCGCGCAGTCTGGCACCCATCGGTGCCCCCTCTGTCACGGAAACCTGAGAGCTTTCCCCCGCCGCCCGCATGGACTGGCAAGGTTACCCCTTCGGCGGCCCCCGCCTTGCGGCAAGGACACTTTCCAGAGCGTCGCTATCGACCAACGCGGTCCTGAAGCCTGAGAGATTCCGGGGCGGTTGCTCCTTCGGCGTCCCGCGATCCGACTGGCGAATCGCAGGAACTCTCCCGCGCGATCAGCGACCTGCCCATTTCGCGCCGCAGCAAGGCCAAGTCAATCCGCGCGGCCATCCTTTGCGGCCGAACTTATCCGCAAGGCAGGCTAACGGTTTAACGCCGCGTGGCGCGCAGGATCGCGTCGTGTTCGTGCACGAAGCGCCCGTCCGGCTTTATCCCGGCCAGGCCCAGGATCGCTTCCGCCACCGTGGAAGCGCGGATCGAGCGATACTTGCGCAGCGAACCGTGCAGGCACAGGTCCGCTACCGGGCTGGCGATCATCGCCAGCCGTTCGCCCACGCGCAGCGGCCCTTCGCGCCGCCCGCGCAGCAGCCCGGGACGCAGGATGTCGAGCCGGCCGAAGTGAAGCCGCGCCAGTGCGTCCTCGACCTCGCCTTTCACGGAGAGATAGAAGCTTTTCGAGGCCCGTTGCGCGCCCACCGAGGATACCGCGATCAGGTGCCGCACGCCCGCCTCGCGCGCGGCGCGGGCGCAGGTCATCACCAGATCGTGATCCACCGCGCGGAACGCGTCCCTGTCACCGCCCACGGCGCGGATCGTGGTGCCAAGCGCGATCACCGCCACGTCCGCCCGCGCGGCGGCGATAGCGTCGGGCCAGTAGTCCGGATCGGACAGCAGCATTTCCATGCGCGCGCCACGCGGCAGCGGCACTTCGCGCCGGGCGATCGCGATCAGCCGCTGGCCGCGCCGTCCGACCGCCTTTTCCATTACCTGCCGGCCGATCATCCCGGTCGCGCCAAGCAGTGCGATGCGCGTTTCATCAGACATTGCGCAGGCCCTCCGGGGCGCTTCCGAACACGCGCGCGTAGCTGTCTATCGCATAGCGATCGGTCATTCCGGCAATGAAATCGGCGACATGGCGGCTGCGGCTAGGTTCGTACTGCGGCATCCCCTCGCGCCAGCTTTCCGGCATGCGCGACGGGTCCTCGGCATAGGCCGTGAACAGCGCGGCGATCACCGAACGCGCGCGTTCGGCCGTGGCGATCTGTTCGGGGTGGTAATAGAGCCGGTCGTACATGAAGCGCTTGAGCGCGCGCTCCTCCTCCGCCATTCCGGCGGAGAAGCCGGCCAGCGCCTGCGGCGCGGCGCGCACGTCCTCCGCCGTTTCCACGCCGCTTTCGGCCAGGCGCCGGCGCGTTTCCGCGATCACGTCGTTGACCATGCGGCCGATCTGCCCGCGCACCAGCTCGCGCTGCAACCGATCACGCTGCCCGCCGGGAAAGCGGCGTTCGATGGCGCGCCACTCGTCGGCGATGGAGGGCAGTTCCAGCAGTTCGTCGATCGTCAGAAAGCCCGCGCGCAGGCCATCGTCGATGTCGTGGTTGTCATAGGCGATGTCGTCCGCCACCGCCGCCACCTGCGCTTCCAGCGAGGCGCGCTGCCCCAGGTCTAGCGGGAACGCGGCGTCGAGTTCGGCCAGCGCCCAGGTGGGCGCATGGACGGGGCCGTTGTGCTTGGCCAGCCCCTCCAGCAATTCCCACGAAAGGTTCAGCCCCTCATGCCCGCAATAGGGGCTTTCCAGGCGCATCAGCACGCGCAGGGTATTGGCGTTGTGATCGAACCCGCCGTGGTCCGCCATCGCGGCTTCCAGCGCGTCCTCGCCCGCGTGACCGAACGGCGGATGGCCGATGTCGTGCGCCAGGCACAGCGCCTCGGTCAGGTCTTCGTCCAGCCCCAGCGTCCGCGCGATCACGCGGCCGATCTGGGCCACTTCCAGGCTGTGGGTCAGCCGCACGCGGTAATGGTCGCCGTCGGGCGCGATGAACACCTGCGTCTTATGGCGCAGCCGGCGGAACGCGATCGAATGTATGATCCGGTCGCGATCGCGCTGAAACTCGCTGCGCGGACCGCGCGCGGTCAGCGGTTCGAGCGGGTATTCCCGCCCGCGCGACCGCGCCGGATCGCTGGCATAGGACGCGCGCGGGGCGGTCACGGCAACCGGTTACCCGCCCAGAATCCAGTCGACCGCCGCTTCGGCATGGATCGCGGTGCCGTCATAGATCGGCAGCACGTTGGCATCGACATCGATCACCATGTCCAGTTCGGTGCAGCCCAGCACGATCGCCTGCGCGCCATCGCGCTCCATGTTAGTGATCATGGTCTTGAACGTGCGCTCCGCCGATCGCGTGGCGCGGCCCTGCATCAGTTCCTCGTAGATGATGCGGTCCACTTCCTCCACGCTGTCCATCACCGGGGGCAGCAGTGTCACGCCATGTTCGATCAGCCGCTTGCGGTAGAAGCTTTCGATCATGACGTTGCGCGAACCGATTAGCGCCGCCGTCTTGACGCCGTTGGCCTGCATCTTCCGGCCCACCACGTCGGCGATGTGGATCACCGGCACCTGCACCGCGCCGGCCACCTTGTCATAGACCTTGTGCATCGAATTGGCGCCGATCAGGATCGCGGTGGCGCCGGCCTGCTCCAGCCGTTGCGCGCTGGCGGTCAGCGCGTCCGCCGCGTGGTTCCACTGTTCGGGCGTGGACAGGCGGACAAGGTCGGTGAAATCGAGGCTTTCGATCAGCAGCGGCGCGCTGGCCAGCTTGCTCGTCTTCGCCTGCACGAGACGGTTGATGTGTTCGTAGTAGGTGCGGGTAGAAACCCAGCTCATGCCGCCGATAAGGCCGAGTTTACGCAAAGTCAGATCTCCCGGGGATTGCGACCACCCTCGTCGCCCCGGCCTTACGAAAGGGCGCGCGCGCCGTCCAGCGGGAGAGACACGGAATTCGGCGGATTGTGCCTCGCCCCGCCCCCGCCAGGGAACGCCCTACCGGCGCTTCTCCGGCGCAAGACCCACCGCGCACAGCGCGGCCGAACTGGCCGTCACCTCGATCGCCTGCGCATCGCCAACCCGGCGCACCGCCGAGACATAGTCGAACAGCGAACGCTTCTCGCCCTTCAGCTGTTTCAGCTTCTGCAACTGGCCAAGCGAAAGCCGGTCGGTCATCCGTGTCGCCATGCAGGCCGAATTGGCTTCGGACAGTCCGGCATCCATCATCGCGCTCTTGACCTGCCCGTAGGCGAGCTTGGACGGGGTGCAGGCCGCCAGCGCCAGCACGCCCGTCAGGATGGCGCAACCTCCGGCGCGGCGCATCAGCAAGCCTCCGTCAATGCGCCAGCGCCTTGACGATGTCCTCCACCATCTTCTTGGCGTCTGCGAGGAGCATCATGGTCTGGTCCATGTAGAACACGTCGTTGTCGACGCCGGCATACCCCACGCCGCCCATCGAGCGCTTGATGAAGAAGATCGTCTTGGCCTTCTCCACGTCGAACACCGGCATGCCGTAGATCGGCGAGGACTTGTCGGTCTTGGCCGCCGGATTCACTACGTCGTTGGCGCCGATGATGAAGGCTACGTCGGCCTGCGCGAACTCGCCCTGGATGTCCTCCAGCTCGAACACCTCGTCATAGGGCACGTTGGCCTCGGCCAGCAGCACGTTCATGTGCCCGGGCATCCGCCCCGCGACCGGGTGGATCGCGTACTTCACGTTGACGCCAGCGGCCTTCAGCTGGTCGCCCATCTCCCGCAGCACGTGCTGGGCCTGCGCCACCGCCATGCCGTAACCGGGAATGATGATGACGCTTTCGGCTTCCTTCATGATGTAGGCCGCGTCCTCGGCCGAGCCGCGCTTCCATGGGCGCTGCTCCTTGGCCGCGCCGCCCGAGCCCCCGGCTCCGGCATCCGCGCCGAACCCGCCGGCGATCACCGACAGGAACCCGCGGTTCATCGCCTTGCACATGATGTAGGACAGGATCGCGCCCGACGAGCCGACCAGCGCGCCAGTGATGATCATCGCCGTATTGTGCAGCGTGAAGCCCATCGCCGCCGCCGCCCAGCCCGAATACGAGTTGAGCATCGAAACGACCACCGGCATGTCCGCCCCGCCGATCGGGATGATCAGGAGAAAGCCGATCAGGAACGAGAGCACCGTGATCGTGGCGATCACCCAGGGCGCCTGATCCTGCGTGAAGTATCCCACCAGCCCCAGGATCGCGACCAGCGTGCCAAGGTTCAGCACATGGCGGCCGGGCAGCAGGATCGGCGATCCGCTCATCTTGCCGGCCAGCTTGAGAAACGCGATGACCGAACCCGAGAACGTGATCGCACCGATGGCGATGCCCAGACCCATCTCGACCCGGCTCTGCGGCTCGATCAGCCCGTCCGGCCCGGTGATGCCGAACGCCACCGGGTTGAGATAGGCGGCCAGGCCCACCAGCACCGCGGCGAGGCCGACCAGCGAGTGGAACGCGGCAACAAGCTGCGGCATGTCGGTCATGGCGATCTTGCGGGCGATGACGAAGCCGATCGCACCGCCGATGGCAATGGCCACGACAATCTCGGGCAGGCTGGCGATCGAATGCGTGACCAGCGTGGTCGCCACGGCAATGGTCATGCCGATCATGCCATAGCGGTTGCCCGCGCGGCTGGTGCCGGGGCTGGACAACCCCCGCAGCGCCAGGATGAACAGCACGCCGGAAACAAGATAGGCGAGCATCGCCCAGGCGGGAGTGGAAGCGACGTGTTCCATCACTTCTTCTCCTTCTTCTTGTACATCGCCAGCATGCGCGCGGTGACGGCGAAGCCGCCGAAGATGTTGACCGAGGCCAGCACCACCGCGCCCAGCCCCAGCCACTTGGACACCGGCGACCCGGCCGCCGCGCTCGCCACCAGCGCGCCGACGATGATGACCGACGAAATCGCGTTGGTCACCGCCATCAGCGGCGTGTGCAGCGCCGGCGTGACCGACCACACCACGTAATAGCCCACGAAGCAGGCCATCACGAAAATCGACAGGATCGAGATGAAATCCATGAGTGCGGCCCCCTCAGCCGAGCAGTCGTTCGTGGACGACCTTGCCGCCCTGCGTCAGGCGGATGGCATTGCCGATTTCCTCATCCAGTACCGGCCTGCCCTGCTCCTTGTCCCAGAAGGCGGAGAGGAAGTTGTAGAGGTTGCGGCTGAACAGCGCGGAGGCATCGGCCGGCAGGTGCGCGGGCGTGTTGGAATAGCCGACGATCTTCACGCCGTGCTTCTCCACCACCTGATCAGGCACCGATCCTTCCACGTTGCCGCCCTGCGCCACCGCCAGATCGAAGATCACGCTGCCGGGGCGCATCGAGGCGATCTGCGCATCGCTGATCAGGCGCGGCGCGGCGCGGCCGGGGATTAGCGCCGTGGTGATGACGATGTCCTGCTTGGCGATATGCGCCGAAACCAGTTCAGCCTGCGCCTTCTGGTATTCCTCGCTCATCTCGGTGGCATAGCCGCCGCTGCCCTCGCCCTCGATCCCCGCCACGCTTTCGACGAAGATCGGCTTGGCGCCCAGCGACTGGATCTGCTCCCTGGTGGCGGAGCGCACGTCGGTCGCCGAAACCTGTGCGCCCAGGCGGCGCGCGGTGGCGATGGCCTGAAGCCCGGCAACGCCCACGCCCATGATGAAGGCCTTGGCCGCGCTGACCGTGCCGGCCGCCGTCATCATCATCGGAAAGGCGCGACCATAGAGGTCCGCCGCCACGATCACTGCCTTGTAGCCGGCGAGGTTCGACTGGCTGGACAGGATGTCCATCGATTGCGCGCGGGTGATACGCGGGATGAATTCCATCGCCAGCGCTTCCAGGCCGGCAGCGGCATAGGCGTCCACCCGGTCCCGCCGGCCGAAAGGATCAAGCCCGGCGACGATCCACGCCCCGGGCTTCACGCCAGACAGCAGATCGGCCTCCGGCCCCTGCACGCCCAGCACGATGTCCGCGCCCTTTGCCGCACCTTCGGTCAAAACCTCGGCGCCCGCCGCGCGGTAATCGTCATCGGCGATCGAGGCAGTCGCGCCAGCGCTGCTCTCCACGCTGACCGTGGCGCCAAGGCCGATGAACTTTTTGACCGTTTCCGGCGTCGCCGAAACCCGGCTCTCTCCCGTCGCGCGTTCCCGAAGGACGGCGATCCTTATGGTTTCGCCCACGCGCCGGTTACTGGATCACCACGATAACGAAAGCGACGATCAGCACGATCACCGGCACCGAAATCTTGATGAGATTGATGAAGCCGGCATAGGTGGCCTCGGCGGCCTTCATGTCGTTCGCGGAAGTCATGATCTACCTCTTTCCCCCGGCGCACGGAAGCGCCTTCGCGGCCTCTCTAACGGCACCGCCCCGTTCGCTCAAGATCGAACCGCGTTCTTCGCGCCTCCGCGCCGCTGCGTGACGATCGCCACGCTTAACAGGGTCTTTACCCGATAGGGGTAACAGAAGCGCGGATCATTGACCGGGAAGACCATGGCAGAGCCCGAAGACCGCCTTTTGATGTTGATCGATGACGAGCCGGCACAGTGCCGGCTGATCACCGCTCTTGCCGCGCGGGAAGGATGGCGCACGATCATCGCGCGCGATTCCGAAACCGCGATCGCGACCCTGGGTACGCGGCAGGGGATGCAGCTTGGCGCGATCATCCTCGATCAGTGGGTGCCGGGCGACGATGCCTGCGCGCTGATTGCCGAACTCAAGGCCCGCCGGCCCGCTCTGCCCATCCTGATGCTCACCACCAGTTCCTCGCCCCTGCTCGCGGTGGAAGCCATGCGGGCGGGCGCCACGGACTATCTCATCAAGCCGGTCGCCCCGGATCGCCTGCTCCAGGCGCTGCGCAGCGCGACCACGCGTGAGGCGCCGGCGGTGGAACTGCAACCGCTGACCGAAAAGATCGGCGCCGCGCTTGATTTCGATTCGATGATCGGGGCCGCGCCCTCGTTCCGCGCCGCGCTCGCCGTGGCGGCCAAGGCCGCGCGTACGCAGGGCACCGTGCTGATCGAAGGCGAAACCGGCAGCGGCAAGGAGATGCTGGTGCGCGCGATGCACGCCGCTTCCCCCCGCGCCAAGACGCCGCTGCGCATCGTCAATGCCGGCGGCATTCCCGGCAACCAGATCGAATCCGTGCTGTTCGGGCATGAAAAGGGCGCTTTCCCCGGCGCGTTCGAACGGCAGGCCGGCGCACTCCAGCATGCCGACGGCGGAACGCTGGTGATCGACGAGATCGACCGCCTCAATCCGCATGTGCAGGAACGCCTGCTACAGTTCCTCGAACGCGGCGACGTGCAGCCGATCGGCGCGCGCCACCGCTTCCGCGTCGATGTGCGCCTGATCGCGTGCAGCAACAGTTCGCTGCGCGAATTGCAGCATGTCGGGCTGTTCCGTCCCGATCTGGTCGACGTGCTCAGCACGGTGCTGGTCAGCCTGCCGCCCTTGCGCGAACGCAGCGGCGACATTCCGGCGCTGACCCGCCATTTCCTCGCCCGGATCGGCGAGCAGCCGGGCCTGCGGCATCTTGGCATCACCGATGGCGCGCTGGCCCTGCTTTCAGCCTATGACTGGCCGGGCAACGTCCGCCAGTTGCAGGCCACGCTGTTCCGCGCCGCCGTGTTCTGCGACAACGAGGCGCTGACCGCGCAGGATTTCCCCAATCTCTCGATGATGGTCGGCGAAGCGCCGCGCCACAACCCGCAGCACAGCGAAGGCGCGGGCGTCATGCTCTATGCCGCCGACGGCAACCTGCGGCCGCTGGAAGAGATCGAGGCCGACGTGATCCGCCTTGCCATCGGCCACTATCGCGGCCGCATGAGCGAAGTCGCCCGCCGGCTCGGCATCGGCCGGTCCACGCTCTATCGCAAGCTGTCGGAACTGGGCATCGACAACGCCGCTTAGGGCCGGATAAATTCCAAACGGAGCAAATGCGGGCTCCACGTGATGAAAACAGGGGTTGGCGGACCGTCACCCGGACCCCACATCCGCTCGTCCTGAGCCTGTCGAAGGACGCGCACCGTGCTCGCCCGGCGCGCTCTAAAACTCAAGATCAATCCGTATCTCGCGTCCTTCGACAAGCTCAGGACGAACGGGGTTGCGCAGTCTCAAGGTGCGTTATGGTGCCTGCGTCCGGAACGACCGCCCCGGCGAAAAGAGCGGGCATTGCTATACAGGGCGTTGCACTTCATCCTCTCGTGATGAAAAACAGTCTCACGTTGGCGCTATTTCTCTTGGTTCCGGGACTGTCAGGATGTGACCACAGGCAGCGCACATACGACATGGATTGTTCGAACCCACCTGTTACCTGGGGGACCGCGAAAGACGGAATCGATGAACTCGCTCCAATAGTTACAGTGTCAATCGATGCGAACGGCGCTGTGAAATGGGCCGGGAGCGCTGCCTCGAATGATCAATTGAAAGCCTATCTTATTCAGGCGGAAAAATTATATCCCTCGCCCACACCAATACTGGAGGTTTCTCCGACTGCTCCCTGCCAAAGAGTTGAGGAGGTTCGGGCAACTATGATGGCCTCCCCTATCTGCAATAGGTGGCACCAAGCTTGTAGCGAAGGTCGAAATCCAAAGCAGTGGCACACCGTCGGCAATCAGTGATGCCCCTAACCGCGTCGCCATTCGGAATGGCCCCGGTAGGCTGAAAGCCGCATGCGCCACGCCCATCCCGATCAGGGCAGCGGTTCGCCTTCCAGCGTGATCCGGTGCATCTCGCGCCGGTGGCCGTTATAGTCGTTGAGCGCATAATGCCAAGTAGAGCGGTTGTCCCAGAACGCCACCGAGCCTTCGGCCCAGACGAATTCGGTCGCGAAATCGCCCTCCACGCAGTGCTTGTAGAGTTCGGCCAGCAATTGCCGGCCCGCTTCCTCGTCGCGCCCGACCACGCCGATGGTGAAGGCCGGGTTGACATAGATCGCCTTGCGCCCGCTCAAGGGGTGCACCAGCGCGATCGGGTGCGTCACGTCGGCCAGCACGTCCGCCACGGCGGCGTTGCCGAAGCGGCCCTCGCGGGTATCGGCGTTGCGCAGTTCCTCGCGCACGTTCGTGCCGAAGATGTGTTTCGCCGAATGGACCGCGCGCGCGCCCTCGATCTCGCGCTTTAGGTAGTCCGGCAGCGCGTCATAGGCCGCGTACATCGAGGCGAAGAGCGTGTTCCCGCCCGACGGCGGAACTTCGCGCGCCAGCAGGATCGAGCCGAGTGCGGGCACTTCGTCATAGCTGTGATCGGTGTGCCAGCCTCCGCCGATATTGTCCTTCTGCGCCGCTTCCTTCACCACCAGCGCGATTTCCGGATAGGCCGGGTGCGCGGCGAAGAAGCGGTTGATGTTGATCTGGCCCCAGCGCCGGGCGAAGGCGATGTGCTGGTCCTCGGTCAGGTGCTGATCGCGGAAGAAGACCACGCCGTGATCGACGAAGGCCTGGCGGATCGCGCCGAACTCTTCATCGCTCAGCCGCGCCAGATCGACGCCGGTGATTTCCGCGCCGAAAACGCCCGTCTGCCTGATTTCCATTGCCATGCCTGCTCTCCCGGGACAGCCTTGGCATTCACCATGCCAATTCTTCCCGGGCAGGCAATCGAAATTGCACCCGCTTCCCGCCGGACGATGGAGCCGGCCGGCGGGAAACCGGCAATCAGACCGCCGCGCCGTGGCAGTGCTTGTACTTCTGCCCCGAACCGCAGGGGCATGGCGCGTTGCGGCTGACGCCCTGTCCGGCGAAGGGATCGTCCGCACCAACCGGGGGCAGCGTGGCGAGGCCCGCTTCCACCCCACCCAGCGCGCCCAGCATCGCGGCCGCGCCCGGCACCTGCACCGCGTCGTTCTCGCCCGTGAACGGATCGATGTGGCTGGTCAGGAAATCGGGCAGTTCGGGAAGCTGGAAATCGTCCGCCGGCCGCATACGGATTTCGCTGGTCATCAGGATACGCGTCACGTCCTCGCGGATCGCGTCCAGCATCTTCTCGAACAGGCCGAAGGCTTCCTGCTTGTATTCGTTGATCGGCGTCTTCTGGGCATAGGCGCGCAGGAACACCACCTGCCGCAGCGCGTCCAGCGTGGCGAGGTGCTCCTTCCAGTGGTGATCGAGGCGTTCGAGCAGGATCGACTTTTCGAGCCCGCGCCACGATGCCTCGTCGAGCGCGTCGACCTTGCCCGCCATGTGCGCGTCGGCCAGTTCGGTCAGGCGTTCCTCGATGATCTCGGGCTCGACCGCCTCTTCCTCCATCCACTGTTCCAGCGGCGCTTCCAGGCCCAGGGTATCGGCCACGCGCTGGCGCAGGCCTTCCACGTCCCACTGTTCCGGATAGGAGCCCGGCGGGCAGGCGTCGGCCACCAGCGCGTTGATCGTGTCGTGGCGCATGTCCACCACCACTTCGCCGATCGCGTCGGCGTCCATGATGTCGGCGCGCTGTTCGTAGATCACCTTGCGCTGGTCGTTCATCACGTCGTCGTATTCGACGACCTGCTTGCGGATATCGTAGTTGCGCGCCTCGACCTTCTTCTGCGCGGTCTCGATCGCCTTGGACAGCCAGCGCGAACCAATCGCCTCGCCATCGGCCAGGTTGGAGTTCATCATGCGGGCGAACAGCGTGTCCGGCCCGAAGATGCGCAGCAGGTCGTCTTCCAGGCACAGGTAGAACTTCGACAGGCCCGGGTCGCCCTGACGACCCGAACGGCCGCGCAACTGGTTGTCGATGCGGCGGCTTTCGTGCCGTTCGGTGCCGATCACGCACAACCCGCCGGCTTCCAGCACCTTCTGCTTTTCGGCGGCCACCTCGGCGCGGATGCGCTCGATCGCCGCGTCGCGCTCGGGGCCTTCCGCGATGTCGCGAAGCTCGTCGGCGATGCGGAACTCGATGTTGCCGCCCAGCTGGATGTCGGTGCCGCGCCCAGCCATGTTGGTGGCGATCGTCACCGCGCCAAGCCGCCCGGCCTGCGCCACGATATGCGCTTCCATCTCATGGAAGCGGGCGTTGAGCACGCTGTGCTTCACGCCTTCCTTGGTCAGGAAGTCCGAAAGCAGTTCCGATTTCTCGATCGAGACGGTGCCGACCAGCACCGGCTGCCCGATCTCGTAGCGTTCGCGGATCAGCTTCGCGATGGCACCGAACTTGTCCAACGTGTTCTTGTAGAACTCGTCTTCCTCGTCGATGCGCATGACCGGCACATTGGTGGGGATCGAGACGACGTTCATCTTGTAGATGTCGAAGAATTCGGGCGCCTCGGTGGCCGCGGTGCCGGTCATGCCCGAAATCTTGGGGTACATGCGGAAATAGTTCTGGAAGGTGATCGAGGCCATCGTCTGGTTTTCCGGCTCGATCCGCACGCCTTCCTTGGCCTCCACCGCCTGGTGCAGCCCGTTCGACCAGCGGCGGCCATCCATCATGCGCCCGGTGAACTCGTCGATGATGACGACCTTGTCGTCCTTCACGATGTAGTCGATGTCCCGCTTGAACATGACGTTGGCCTTGAGCGCCTGGTCGAGATGGTGGACGACCATCGTGTTCTCGACGTCATAGAGGTTCGAGCCGACCAGCAGCCCGGCTTCCTCCAGCTTGCGCTCGATCCATTCCACGCCTTCTTCGGTCAGCGTGATGTTCTTGGTCTTCTCGTCGGCTTCGTAAAGCTCGGGTGAAACCTGCTTCACCACCGCATCGACCGAGATGTAGAGGTCGCTCTTGTCGTCGGTCGGTCCGGAAATGATCAGCGGCGTGCGCGCCTCGTCAATCAGGATCGAGTCCACCTCGTCGACGATCGCGTAGTTGAACGGACGATGCACCATCTGCGACCGCTCGTGCTTCATGTTGTCGCGCAGGTAGTCGAAGCCCAGTTCGTTGTTGGTCGCGTAGGTGATGTCGGCGTTATAGGCCGCGCGGCGTTCCTCCTCGTTGAGGTTCGGCACGATCACGCCCACGGTCAGGCCCAGGAACGTGTAGAGCACGCCCATCGTCTCGGCGTCGCGCCGGGCGAGGTAGTCGTTGACGGTCACGACGTGGACGCCCTTGCCTTCCAGCGCGTTGAGGTACACCGCCAGCGTCGCCACCAGCGTCTTGCCCTCGCCGGTGCGCATTTCCGCGATCTCGCCCCGGTGCAGCACGATGCCGCCGATCATCTGCACGTCGAAGTGCCGGAGGCCCAGCGTGCGGATCGAAGCCTCGCGCACGGTGGCGAAGGCTTCGGGCAGGATGTCGTCGAGCGATTGGCCCTGATCGAGCTGTTCGCGGAACTTCGCGGTCTGCGCCTTGAGTTCCTCGTCGCTCATCGCCTGAACCTGCGGTTCGAACGCGGCGATCTTGCGCACGATCTTGTCGAGCGACTTCACGTAACGGTCGTTGGACGAGCCGAAAATGGCCTTGGCGAGCGAGCCGAGCATGGGAATATCCTGAATTTGGAGAGATGTAGGGGCCGCGCGCGTCGCTATGGCGTGCCGGCGCGGCGTCTGGTCGGGGAAAGCGGGTCCGAAAACGGGCGGCTTATTCGCGCCCGCGATCCGAAAGCAGAATGCCGCAGGTCCGCGCCAGTGCCACCGTGGGCAGGCGCAGCATCTTGCGCTGCACCGTCGATCGCTTGCGCGGGGCTTGTCCGCCCTGTCCGACGCAGCTTTGCGCGCGCGGCGCGGCAGGCGTGGCGACCGCCACCGAAACGCCCGAATCCGCCACTTCCATCCGCGACGTCGCCAGCGCGACATCGGGGAAGGAAAGCCCCGTCAACAGGGCAAGAAGGGCGAGCAGCAGGCGCATTGAGCGTTTCAGATAGTGTCTCTCGCGCGATCCGTCCATGCCGAACCGCCGGGAAATGCCTCCAGCGTCAATCTCAATTGCAGGTGGCGTTGGCGATGACCCGCAATGCCGCCGCCGGATCGCCATCCGCCTGCGGCCGGCAATCGCGCGACCACATCCACGGACCGGCGCGCGGCACGATCAGCACGGGCTGCGTCTGCTCGGGCAGAACCCAGCGAATCTTGTTGCGGTAGTGCCCCGCTTCCGCCTTGCCCCCGGCGTCGGTCGCGGGATTGAACCGCGCCCGCGTGGAAACGAGGCGGCAGGTGGCTTCGTCCAGCGCGGGGGAACCGCTGCCAGCCGTCACCGTGCACCCTGTCGGCACGCCGTCCGCGCCGACCGCCACATCAAAAGCGACCGCACCTTCCGCGCTGGCAGCCAGCGCGTCCTTGGGATAATCGTCCGCGCCGATCCAGGTGCCAGGATTGTTGCTCGGCGTCGGCCCCTTGGGAGCGGCGGCCTGCGCGGCGCTTCCACAGGCAAGGCCCAGGCAGGCAAGAGAGGTCATGGCGGTCAGCAGCAGGGTCTCGATACGCATGGGCGCTTCCGTGCCCGGAATTTCCGTTCGGGTAAAGCGTCAAAGCGGTCATCGGCACACGGCATCGAAAACACGTGCCGGCCGCTTGCGATGCGCGTGGCGGAGAGCTAACCGCTTGGCCCATGTCAGACGCCGTCTCCCCGCTCGCCACGCCCTTCCCCGCTCTTCCGGCCATCGCTGGGGTGACGCCGCGCGTCGCCCGTGCCGGCTACAAGGACTGGGGCCGATGCGATCTGACCTATGTGGAACTGGCGGAAGGCACGTCCGTCGCGGGCGTGTTCACCCGCAACGTGTGCTGCTCTTCGGAAGTCGAACTCGGCCGCATGAACGTGAAGCAGGGCCTTGGCCGCGCGCTGGTGGTCAACGCCGGCAATTCCAACGCCTTCACCGGCTATCGCGGGCGCGAGGCGGTGGAGCAGATCATGGCGCAAGTGGCCGACCATCTCGGTTGCGCGAAGGAACAGGTATTCGTTTCCTCGACCGGGGTGATCGGCGTGCCGCTGCCCAAGGACAAGGCGCGCGCCGGCGTGGAAGCCGCGCTTGCCGCACCGGAATGCACGTGGGAGGAAGCCGCCCGCACGATCGGCACGACCGACACCTTCGCCAAGGGCGCCACCGCCACCGCGATGATCGGCGACACCACGGTCACGCTCTGCGCCATCATCAAGGGATCGGGCATGATCGCGCCCGACATGGCGACGATGCTGGGCTATGTCTTCACCGACGCGGCGGTGGAGCCGGCCTTCCTCCAGCAGTTGCTCTCGGCGGCGAACCTCAGGACGTTCTCCTGCATCACGGTCGATAGCGACACGTCCACCAGCGATACCGTGCTGGCCTTCGCCACCGGCAAGGCGGGCAACGCGCCGCTGGCCTCGTTTGACAGCCCCGGCGCCGATGCCTTCGCCGCGGCGCTGGAAGACGTCTGCCGCCAGCTGGCGCATCTCGTGGTCAGGGACGGCGAAGGCGCGCAGAAGTTCATCACCGTGCATGTCACCGGCGCGGTCAGCGACGAGAGCGCCCGCCGCGTCGGCCTGGCCATCGCCAATTCGCCGCTGGTCAAGACCGCCATCGCCGGCGAGGATGCCAACTGGGGCCGCGTGGTCATGGCCGTGGGCAAGGCCGGCGAACCGGCCGACCGGGACAAGCTGTCGATCGGCTTCGGCGGCATCTGGGCGGCGAAGGAAGGGCAGCCGCTCGCCGACTACGACGAAGCCCCCGTCGCCGCGCACCTCAGGGGCCGCGAGATCGGCATCGAGGTCGATCTCGGCCTGGGAGATGGCAGCGCGACCGTGTGGACCTGCGACCTCACGCACGGCTACATCTCGATCAACGCCGACTACCGGAGCTGACCGCCATGCTCACGATCTGGGGACGGCTCAATTCGCACAACGTCAAGAAAGTGGCCTGGGCCGCGATCGAGATGGGCCTGCCGCACCACCGGATCGACATGGGAGGCCCGTTCGGTTTCACGCCGGAATACCTGGCGAAGAACCCCAACCGCATGATCCCCACGATTGAGGACGGCGATCTGGTGCTGTGGGAATCGAACGCGATCCTGCGCTATCTGGCGGATCGCCATGCCCCTTCCTTCCGCGCCGACGATCCCGCCATCCGCGCGGCGGGCGACAAGTGGATGGACTGGCAGTTCCATTTCGCCGACGCGCAGCGTGATGCGTTCTTGGGCTGCGTGCGCGAGGGCAAGGACGCCAGCGACCCGGCCGTGGCCCGATCAGCCGAAGCCTCGGGCGCGATGATGCGCATTGTCGATGCCGAACTCGCCACCCGCTCGTGGCTGTCGGGCGATCGCTTCGGCATCGCCGACATCCCGATGGGCGTCTATGCCCACACCTTCTTTAGCTTGGCGGTGCCGCGTCCCGATGTGCCGCATCTGGCCGAATGGTACGCCCGGCTGCGCCAACGGCCCGGCTATGCCAGCCAGGTCATGATCCCGCTGACATGAGCGGAGACCGAAGCGGAGACTGGACCGGCGGCTGTCTGTGCGGCACGGTCCGCTACAGACTGGCCAGCCCGCCGACCGGCGCGGGCTGGTGCCATTGCCGCACCTGCCAGCTCAATTCCGGCAGCCCAGCCATGGCCTTCGCTTCCGTCACCGCCGATGCCTTCGTGATCGAACAGGGCCTTGCGTCCATCGGGCGGGCATCGTCCAGCGAAAGCGGCGAACGCTGGTTCTGCCGCGCCTGCGGAACGCCGCTGCTGATGCGCGACAAGTCGGCCGCCGCGACCGCCGATTTCAGCCTAGCCACGCTCGACCATCCCGAACGCGTCACGCCGGGCTTCCATATGTTCTACGCCAGCCGCATCCCCTGGGCGGAGCCGGCCGACGATCTTCCCCGTTACCCGCGTTCACGCGCCGAAGGACTTTCATGACGGAATCCGCTCTCGACACCGCCGTCGCCGCGCTTATGCGCGATACCGCCCAACGCACGCTGCTGCGGCACTACCGCCAGCTTGCCGATCACGAGATCGTGGCCAAGGCCGCGGACGATGTCGTGACCATCGCCGATACCGAAAGCGAGGCGCTGCTGATCGAGGGGCTGGCGAAAATCCTGCCCGAAGCGGCGATCGTCGGCGAAGAGGGCAGCCATGCCGATCCGGCGCTGATGGACCGGCTGGGCGACAGCCTGTGCTGGGTGATCGATCCGCTCGACGGCACCAACAATTTCGCCGCCGGCAAGCCGCCCTTCGCGATCCTGATCGCGCTGGCGGAAAGAGGCGAGACCGTGGCGGGCTGGATCTATGACCCCTTGATCGACCGCCTGTGCATCGCCCATCGCGGCAAGGGGGCGTGGGTGGATGGCGAGCGCGTGATGGCGCAGGCGACCGGGCAGGAGCCACCGGTTGCCGCGATCTCGCTGGTGTTCGTGGACAAGGACAAGCGCGAGGCGATGCGCCAGCATATCGCGCCGCACTATGCGCTCGTGGACATCCCGCGCTGCGCGGCGGAACAGTATCCGCGCATCGTGCTGGGCGTGAACGACCTGTCGATCTTCGAACGCACGCTGGCGTGGGACCACGCGGCGGGCGTGCTGTTCGTCAACGAGGCCGGCGGCAAGGCCGCGCGGCCCGATGGTTCGCCCTACCTGCTGGACCGGCATCTGGAGCCGGGCCTGATCGCGGCGGCCACGCCCGCGCTGTGGGATGCCATGGCGGAGAGGCTGAACGCGCTGCCGGGCGGGTGAGCTACTGCTTCGTCATTGCGAGCGCAGGCGAAGCAATCCAGAGTCCGGCGTGCCGATCTGGATTGCCGCGGGGCTTCGCCCCTCGCAATGACGATTCAGGGCAAGGGGACGATTCAGGCTCAGCGTCAGAGAACGCTTTCGATCCAGCCCTTGAGCTGGCTCTTTGGCGCGGCGCCCAGCTTCTGCGCCACCGGCTTGCCATCCTTGAACAGCACCAGCAGCGGGATCGACTGCACGCCGATTTCGCCCGGAATGCCGGTGTTTTCCATGATGTCCATCTTGGCGATGGTCAGCTTGTCGCCCAGTTCCTCGGCGATCTCTTCCAGCGCCGGCGCGATCATCTTGCACGGGCCGCACCAGTCGGCCCAGAAGTCGACCAGCACGGGCTTGTCGGATTCGAGAACGTCGGCGGCGAAGCTGGCGTCGGTGACGGCTTTGGTGGACATCGGTAACTCCTTCTGGTCTTGGACGCCAATCTAGGCGGTCCGTGTCTTGAAACAACAGATCACGCGGGAAAGGATTCCTGCGCGGGGGAAAGGTCCAGCTTCTGCGCCGCCAGCAGCGCCTCCGGCAAGGCGAACAGTTGCGGCGTGTGGGTATAGAGCAGCGCGGCCTCCACGCGGCGGCCTGGGTGGATCACCTTCAGCGCCGCGACATAGGCAGCCATCTGGCGCAGATAGGCCGCCGGAATCTCCTCGATCCGCGCGGGCGGACGGCGGGCGGTCTTGAAATCGACGATGCGGACCAGGTCAGGGCGGACGATCAGCCGGTCGATCGTGCCCGTCACCACGCGCCCTTCGACCACCGCCGCCAACGGAACTTCGGCCAGCGAAGCCGGACCGAACACGTCCTGCCAGTCCGGATGATCGAGCACGGTGAGCGCGGCTTGCGCCATTGCCGCATGGTCTTCGGGCAGGAACTCCCCGCCCGCGCGCGCCAGCCAGCCCAGCGCGGCATCGCGCCGGCGCTCGCGCGGCAGTTCGGGCAGGCGCTCGATCAGCTTGTGGACCAGCGTTCCCCGCCGCGCCGCCAGCAGCGCGCCCGGCCCCGGCCGGATCGGCGGATCGGGCGCCTCGTCCTCGCCCATGGCGGAGGGCGCGAGCGGGCGCGGCGGGCGTGGTTCGGGGCCGATCGGCTGGAGCAGCACCTCGGGCAATGCCTCGCGCGGTGCGGCGGCCTCCGGCGTGGCACCGGCGGCGGGCAATGGGGCCGGCTCGCCCAGCTGCCGACGCCCTTCCCACAGCGGGTCCGCGATCCATTCCTCGGTGCCGAACAGCGGTTCCAGCATCGCATACCAGCTTTCCGGCGGAATCTCCTTACGCCGTCCGCCCAGCGATCCGGTAATGAACAGCGCCTCCTCCGCACGGGTCATCGCCACGTAGAGCAGGCGCCAGTGCTCCTCGCGCTCCTCGCGCGCGGCCTGCGCCTCCGCCTCGCGCACCGGCCCCGCCTTTTCCTCCTTGCGCAGCGGCGGCAGCGGCACCTTGCGGCTTTCGCCCAGCACGCTTTCAGTCACTTCCAGCCCGCGCACGGGTGAGGCATCGGGATCGTCGGCGGCATCGGCCAGGATCACGATCGGCGCCTGCAAGCCTTTCGAGCCGTGCACGGTCATCACCCGCACCAGCCCCTCGTTCTTGCCCGCCTCGCGCTTCAGTTCGCCCTCGCCCGCGTCGAACCACTGAAGGAAGCCAGTCAGGCTCGGCACGTTGCCGGCGGCATAGGCCATCGCGGCGTTGAGCAGTTCGTCGATGGGATCGTTGGCTTCCCGGCCCAGCCGCGCCACCAGCTTGCGCCGCCCCTGCCACGGCCCCAGCAACAGCCAGTGCAGCATCGCCTGGGGCGTTTCGTAGTCCGCCCGCGCCAGCAGCGCACGCAACCGCTCCATCGTGGCGTGCGTCTTCGGCCCCTCGCTGGCTCGCAGGTGGTCCCACAGCCGCGTTCCGCCGGCGCGATAGCCGTGTTCGAGCAGCTCTTCCTGCGTCCACCCGATCAGCGGGGAAACAAGCAGGCCGGCAAGGCTGAGATCATCCCACGGCTGCGCGGCGAAGCGCAGCGCGGCGACAAGGTCCTTCACCGCCAGCGGCGCGCCCAGCCGCAGCCGGTCCACGCCCGCCACCGGCACCCCCTGCGCGTGCAGCCGCGCCACGATCAGCCCGGCCAGTTCCTTGCGCTTGCGCACCAGCACCATGATGTCGCCCGCGTTGGCGTGGCGCGGCGTGCCTTTGGCCAGCGGGAAGCCGTTTTCCAGCCAAGCCCGGATCTGCCGCGCGAGCCGGTCCGCCAGATCGCGGTCCGGGCGCGAGAGCCAGCCTTCCGCCCCTTCCTCGCCGGCTTCGGGCGCTTCCTCATCCTCGCCGCCGGCCGCCAGCCCGACCGGCCGCCAGAGCGTGACCAGCCCCGGCCGTTCCTCGCCCACATGCGGTTCGGGCGGCTCGGCAAGGCCGAAGCGGTCCGGCCCGATATGCGCGATCGCGCGGTCGACGAACGACAGCACCGGTTGCGAGGTGCGGTAGGACCGCCCCAGCCCCAGCCCCAGCAGGGTCCGCGAGCGGTCGTCGAGCACCTCGGCCACATCGCGCAACTGGCGTTCCACCCGCGCCTTGGCCGCCGCGAAATTCTCCGGGCTGGTGCCCTGAAAGCGGAAGATCGCCTGCTTGTAATCGCCCACCACGAACAGCGTGCGCAGCGCGTCGCCATGCAGGCCTTCGCCGGTGAAGAAGTCCGCCACCAGCCCGTCCAGCACGATGCGCCATTGCGCCGCGTTGGTGTCCTGCGCCTCGTCGACGAGGATATGGTCGAACCGGCGGTCGAGCTTGAAGCGGATCCATTCCGCACTGGCCTTCTCGGTCAGCAGCGCGGCGGCGGTGCGGATCTGGTCGTCGAAATCGATGAAGCCTTCGCGCGTCTTGGCCTCGTCCCACGCCAGCGCGAAGCGGCGGCCCAGCGTCAGCGCCGGATCGAGCATCGCCGCCAGCGCCACCAGCGCCCGCCGTTCGCGCACCGCTTCCAGGCAAGCGATGACGCGCGCGGCGTATTTGGGATAGTCCGGCGCCTTCTTGGCGATGTTGGTGGTGGAGCGGGGCTGCCCCGCCTTGGTCAGGAACTGCTCGGCCAGCAGGTCCAGCGCTTCCAGCCGCCGTTCGGGAGACAGCGCGATCCAGTCGCCCAGGGCATTGGCCGCATCGATCCCGCTCTTCGTGCCCCATGCCGCATTGGCTTCCATGCACCACCGCACCGAGCGCACATCGAAGGCATCGTCGGCGCACAGCGCGGCAAGGCCCGCTCCGTCCTCGTCCGCGTCCAGCCCCAGCGCGCGGTTGATGCGCGGACGCAACGGCGGTTGCCACGCACCGGGTCCGATCCACAGATCCCGCGCGCCGGCACAGCGCAACAGGAATGCCTCGACCTGGTCCTGCGCCATCCGCAGGCTGAGATCGGACAGCGCGTCGAGCAGCGCCTCGTCGCCCTGTTCCTCCGCGCTCACCAGCAGATCGGCCAGCACCTGCCGCACCAGCAGCGCGCGGTCGCGGTCCTCCATCGCGCGGGTGCCCGGCATCAGGCCCGCTTCGACCGGGAAGGCAGAGAGCAGCCACTGGCAGAAGGCGTGGATCGTCTCGATGCGCAGACCCCCGCCGGGGCAGTCGAGCACCGCCGCGAACCGGCTGCGCGCGCGGGCCAGCGCTTCGGGGCCGTAATCCGCGCCAATCGCGATCAACTGTTCGGCCAGCGCGGTTTCGGGCAGGCGCACCCAGCTGGCCAGCACCTCGTTCACGCGCGTCGCCATTTCCGCCGCGCCCGCCTTGGTGAAGGTCAGGCACAGCAGATGCTCCGGCTCCACGCCGGGCTGCAGCAAAAGGCGCAGCACGCGCGCCGACAGAACCTGCGTCTTGCCCGTGCCCGCCGAGGCGCTGAGCCAGACGGTGCGGCGCGGATCGACCGCGCGCGCCTGGTTGTCCTTCAGCGGATAGACGCGGCTTGGCGGCTCCCCGCTCATGCCGCATCCCCCGCGCGGCCGCGGCCCTGCCATTCGTCCAGCCGCATCAGCTGGTCAAAGTCCGAATAGCCCGGAAGATCGGGATTGAGCCGCGCCGTGAACGGATCGCTGCCCAGTATCCACCGCGCGATCGCCTCGTCCAGATAGCCGCGCGTGCGGTCGAGGAACTCCTCGCGCGGGATGCCGGACTTGCGACGGCCTTCCAGCACCGGCTCCTCCATGAAGCCGAAATCGCGCTCCCGGTTGCGCGCCAGCGACCAGTATTCGAACCGCGTCGGCGTGCCGCTCACCCCCTCGATCCCGCCGCCCTGCGCGATCAGGCCGACAAGCCCGAGCTGGAGCGCAAAGCCTTCCTCCACCATCCGCGCCGATGGCGGGGTGCCGGTCTTGTAGTCGACCACCGCCAGCGTGCCGTCGGGCAGGCGGTCGATCCGATCGGCGCGGCCGTGAATGCGCACGCCGTCCACCGTGATCTCGCCCTTTTTCTCCCAGGCCAGGACTTCGCGCCCCTCGCCCAACAGGCGGTCCTGCTCCGTTTCGATCCAGCCCAGCCCCGCCAACAGGCGCGGCCGCCACAGCCCGCGCATGAACGGGTGCGCGCTCATCCCCCCCAGCGCGCGTTCGGCCAGCGGGATCAGTTCGCCCGGCCGCGCGCCGGCATCGTGCCATGCCTCCAAGATCGCGTGGACGGCCGTTCCGCGCCACGCCGGCGTCGGGTCCGCATCGATCGGATCGAGCGCGCGCAGGCCCAGGATGGCGGAAGCGTAAAACTGGTAGGGATCGCCCCGCAGCCGGTCGAGCGCGGTGACGGCAATCGGCACCCGACGCTGTTGGGCCGACGGCATCGGTTCGGGCCGGGGATAGGCGGGCGCGGGCGGCGCATCGTCGAGCGCGCGGGCGTGGCGCACCGCGTCGTGCTCGTGCCGCAACTCCCTCCCCAGCATGGCGCGGATGCGCATCAGGAAGCGCGACGGGATCGCCGGGCCGGCGGCATCGCGCTGCGCGTGGCTCAGCACCACTTCGGGCGCCCCCAGCGCGGCAGCCAGATCGTGCGCGGCAAGGCCGATGCGGAAATCCGCGCCGGGAATGCCGAGCATCCGCAACACCGGCGGCGCCAGCAGCGGATCGGGCGCGGGCGCACCAGGCCAGGTGCCCTCGGTCAACCCCGCGCAGATAACCAGGTCCGCCCGGCTCATCCGCGCTTCGAGCAGGCCATAGATCGCCAGGCGCGGATGCCCGCCATAGGGCGGACGCACCGCCACTTCGTCCAGCGCGTCGCGCAGCAGCACGGGCAGGTCGGCGGGATCGGTCTCCAGCACCACCTCGCCGGCGGCGTCGCTCCATTGCTGCACGAATTGCGACAGGCTGCGCCCGTCGGGCTGCGCCCAGATGCCCTCGCCGCACAGCGCCTCGGCGGTCTCGGCCAGCAGCGCCAGCGCCGCGCCCAGCGGCAGCGCGCCATCGAACAGCAGCAGCGGGGCCAACAGCGCCTCCGCCTCGTCCCACCAGTCGAACAGGCCGGGATAGCGCCGGTCCTGCTGCTTCACCGCCGCGCGCACGGCTTCAAGGCCCGGCCCAGGGCGCGGCCCGCGCAGCACGAGATCGAGCTGGCGCACACGCTCCAGCCATGCCGCGCGCCCTTCACCCGCCATGACCAGCGGATGCGCCAGCAGCGCCAGCAGCGGCACCGGCGCGGCGCGTTCGGCCATGATTTCCGCGATCTGCAGGAACAGCCGCCCCGCCGGCGTCTGCGGCAGGGGGCGGCCGGCGGTATCGTCCGCCGCGATGTTCCAGCGCGCCAGATGCGCGACCACGCGCACCGCCAGCGCCCGGTCCGGCGTAACCAGTGCGACGCGGCGTTCCGGTTCCGCCAGCGCCTGCCGGATCAGCACCGCCACCGCCTGCGCCTCTTCCTCGGGGTGCGCGGTTTCCATCGCGCGCACGCCCGAAAGCCGCCGCCGTTCCGCCGGCAGGCTCACCCACACCGTGCTGGCTTCGGGCGGCAGGAACAGGTTGGAAATCGCCTTGCTGCGTTCGGGCGGAGCTGCGGCCAGCCCCGCGCGGTGCCAGGGCTGCACCTCGCCGCGCGCCACGCCCATGCGGTTGAGCAGCAGCTTGAGGTGGTATTGCGGGTGCGTCACCACGTCGCCACGCGCGAACGGCGGGCCGCCCGGTTCCTCCGGCATACCCGCCACGCCCAGCGCCTCCCACACCGCTTCCTCCAGCGCGAGATCGAGATCGGGCAGGATCACGCCGCCGTCGGGCAGGCCGGCCACGGTGCGCAGCAACCGCGCGACGGCGGGCGCGGCCGAAGTCACCCCGGCGGCAATCACCGGATGCGCCGGCGGATGTTCGCGCCATGCCTTCGCCGCGTGATCGAGCAGGCGGTTGCGCCGTTCGGGCGCGTCGATCTCGCCCCGCACCTCCTGTTCGGCGCGCCAGCGGAACAGCACTTTCGCGAACAACCGCGTGCTGTCCATCCAGTGCTGCGAAAGATCGCCCACTGCGCCGGTCACCGCTTCGTCCAGCAGCTTTTCGGGCGCGACATCCTCCACCGCCATCCGGTCCATGCTGCGCACGATCGACCGCGCCTGCCGCAGCAGGCCGGCCTCGCCGAGATTGCCCGTCTCCGGTTCCGCGCGCAGCATTTCCGCGATGCGCAGCAGGCGGAACACCGGATCGCTCGCGGGGGGCACCGCCGCGCCCGGCCCCAGCGGGTCGAGCAGCGGCCCCAGCGTTTCGTCAAGATCGAGATCGCCCACCACGGCCATGCGCGGCAGCAGCAGCCCGCCCTCACCACTGGCGCGCACGAAGGCTTCAGTCACGGTGCGCACGGCGCGGCGGCTCGGCAGCAACAGCAGCAGCCGGGCCAGCCCGAAGCCGTCCTCGCGATAGCGCGGGATCAGGCCGGCGACGAGCGCGTCGGCAAAGCCACGGTGCGCCGCGATCGACCAGACTTTCGGTCCCGTGCGCGGCGTTCTGTCGCTCATTGGCTCTCGCTCATCACCGCCTCACATCCGGGTGAGCGCGGCCTCGGTCGGCGCGATCATCTGCGGCTCGCCAACCTCGTACCACAGCCCGGTATGCGACACGCCATGAAGCCGCCCTTCGGCGATGGCGCGGTTCCACAGCACGCCGGTGGAGAACGATCCCTCGGGCGCATCGCGCAGCAGGCGGTGCGATACGATCTGCAAGCCGGTGTAGATGAACGGCGCGATCCGGCCAGCGCGGCGGCGCGTGATCCGCCCTTCCTGGTCGAGATGGAAGTCTCCCAGCCCCTGATAGTTGAACGCGCGCGCATGGTTCACCAGCAGCAGCAGCGCGTCCATCTTCTCCGGGTTCCAAGCGTCGCTCAACGCGCCGAAGGCGTTGCGCGGGCCATCGAGCCAGATGTTGTCGCTGTTCACGCAGAAGAACGGATCGGCATCGATCAACGGCAAGGCGCGGATCATGCCGCCGCCGGTTTCCAGCAACGCCTCGCGCTCATCGGAAATTGCGATAGCGGGGTCCCGGCCCTGCTGTTGCCTCTGTTCGAGATAGGCCTCGATCTGGTCGGGCAAATAGTGGACGTTGACCACCGCGCGCGCGACGCCGGCTTCTTCCAGCTTGTCGAGCGCGTAGTCGATCAGCGGTTTGCCCGCCACGCGCACCAGCGGCTTGGGCCGCGTCGCGGTCAGCGGCCGCATCCGTTTGCCGATGCCGGCGGCCATGACCATGGCCACATCGCTGGCGAGAGGCCGGGTCATACCCCAAACACCCCGCCGCCCGCCGCGCGCACCTCGCCCGGGATATTCGCATCGAACCAGCGCGCCACCGGCGCCAGCGCGGGATGCGCCAGATCGCGTTCGAGCATCGCCCACACACGGGGGATATAGCCAAGGTAGCGCGGCTTGCCGTCGCGCTTCCACAGGCGCACGAAAATGCCCACGATCTTGGCGTTGCGCTGCGCGCCCAGCACCGCGTAATCGGCCAGGAAATCGTCGCCCGGCCGCGCCCGCTCGACATAATAGTCGAACATCGCGGCTTCGAGTTGGGGGCTCACGTCGCGCCGCGCATCCTGGAGCAGCGAAACGAGGTCATAGGCCGGATGGCCCGCCAGCGCATCCTGGAAATCGAGCAGGCCCTGCCTGTCCGTACCGCCCAGCAGCATGATGTTTTCGGCGTGGTAGTCGCGCAGCACCGTCACGCCCTCGCCCTGCCGGGCCAGCAGCGGCGCAAGCACCTCTTCCCACGCGTCGGCCCAGCCGCGCGCGTCCACCTGAAGCCCGCGCGCGGGGCAGAACCAGTCGGTAAACAGCTTGGTCTCGCGCAGGTATTCGGCCATGCTATAGGGCGCGAACGGCCCGGCGGGCAGCGTGCCGGCCTTGAGCAGCGCGTCGATCGCGGCGCGATAGACCGCCTCCTCGTCCTGCGGCCAGGCTTCGACATATTCGCGCATCCGCACGTCGCCGAAGTCCTCGAGCAGGACGAAGCCCTCTTCCGCCCGTTCGGCCAGGATGCGCGGCGCGCGCAACCCGTTGGCGTCCAGCCATTTCGCCGCGCGCAGGAACGGCGCGGGATCTTCCTGCGGCGGCGGCGCGTGCATCAGCATCGCATCGCCGGCCCCGCCGCGAATGCGGAAATAGCGGCGGAACGAGGCATCGCCGGGCAGCGGATCGATCGTCGCGCCCGTCCAGCCGGCTTCGGCCAGAAACGCTTCGACGCCATCGGGGACGCCATCGGGTATCGTCAGGTCCATGATCCGCGCTCTATCCAATCCGGCCCCGGCTCGACAATGGCCGAACGCCCGCTTTCCGCCGATTCCAACAGGATTGAAAGGCAGCCGCGCTCGTGCGCGAAGCCGCCCGCGTGTTCGGGCCATTCGGCCAGCATCGCCGCCCCCATGCGATAATCGTCCAGTCCCAGTTCCTCCACTTCGGAAGGGTCTTCCAGTCGATAGAAATCCGCGTGGACCAGCGGCAGGCGCACCGCTGGCGGATCGTAGCATTCGATGATCGCGAAGCTGGGCGAAGGCACCTCGCCCTCGTGCCCCAGCGCGGCAATCACCGCCCGCGCCAGCGTGGTCTTTCCCGCGCCCAGTCCGCCCGAAAGCGCCACCACGTCGCCGGGCCGCAGCCGCCCGGCGATCCGCGCGGCCAGCGCTTCGGTCGCGGCGAGATCGGGCAGAGGCACGCGGTCGCTCACGGCAGGTCCACGATCGCGGTGGTTCCCTGCCCCGGTTCGGACAGGAGCTCGATGGTTCCGCCGTGCGCTTCCACCAGTTGCCGCACCAGCGGGAGACCAAGGCCCTGTCGCCGCTCCACCGCGCGGCCATCGGGCGCGACTTTCAGACCCTCCATCGCCCGCGCCAGCACCGCCGGCTCCATGCCGCCGCCGTTGTCCGAGATCACCACGCGCACCCCCTGCCGCTGGCGCGCGCATTCGATCAGGATGCGCCCGCCCGCCGGCGTGGCGGCGATGGCGTTGTCGACCAGTTGCCCGAAAGCCCGCGCCAGCCGCCGCGCGTCGCCCGTCACCGTGCCGACCGACGCATTGCCGCGCAAGTCAAGCGAGAGGCCCGCGGCGGAAATCCGCTCCGACCGCTCCTTGACCACGCCGGTCAATAGCGGGAACACCTCCACCGGATCGCGCGCCAACGGCAGCGTGCCGGCCTCGCTCTGCGACAGGTCGAGCACGTTCTCGATCTGCTCGCCCAGCCGCTCGACCGAGGCGAGGATCGCTGCCACGTATTCCTTGCCCTGCGGCGTCAGTTCACCGGCGATCCCGCTTTGCAGCAGTTCGGCAAACCCGCCGATCGACGTCAGCGGCGTGCGGAATTCATAGCTCATGTTGGCGATGAAGCGCGTTTTCACCGCATCGGCTTCCACCAGCGCCGCATTGCGTTCACGCAGCGCGGTTTCGGCCTTCTGCGAATCCGTGATGTCCAGCACCGTCAGCAGCCCGTTGCCATCGGGCAGCGGCACACCCGCGAATTCCAGATAGCGCCCGTCGGCCAGCGCCAGCCGCCCGCTGCGCTGGCGGCGCTCCAGCGTCGCCGCCTGGATCACCTGGCCGATCGTGCCGACCTGCGCCGGGCGCTTCAGTTGCTGGGCGATGCGGTTCAGCAGCACGTCCGCGCGCGGGTGCGTATCGAGGAAGCTGTCCTCCAGCCCCCATTCGGCGACGAAACGGCGGTTCCACAGCTGCAATCGGCCATCGGGCGCGAACACGGCCAGTGCCTCGAACAGGTTGTCGAACGTGGCGGTGCGCGTGCGCAGCAGCGTGTCGCGCGTCGCCGAAAGCTGGAGCTGTTCGGTGCGATCCTCGAAGATCATCAGCAGCCCGCCATCGGGCATCGGCTGGCCCACCACGCGCAAGTGCGTACCATCGTGAAGGTGCCAGGATTCCTCCCTCGGATCGCGGGCGAGGAACCAGCCCTGCCGTTCGCGCCGCCATTCGGGGAAATCGCGCACTTCGGGCAGACGACCGGTATCGCGGATACGGTCGAGCACGCGATCGAACGGCGGGGTATCGGCCACCCACGCCTGCGGCACGCCGAAGATGCGCAGGAACGGCTGGTTGGCGAACACGAGATTCCGGCGTTCGTCGAACTGCGCAATGCCGGCGGACAGCGTATCCAGCATCTCGCGCTGGGCTTCGCGGAACCGCCGGAACTGGCGCATCAGTTCCTCAAGCTCCTCGATGTCCACGGCATAGCCGGCCACGCCCTCGTCTCCCAGTGGCAGGTCGCTGACCCGGACCGAACGGCGCTGGCCGCCGATCGTGGCCGAAACGATGCGTTCGACCGGCGCCTTGCGCGCCAGCACGTGCCGCGCCACCTGCGCCGCAGTCAGCCCGTCGGCTGGTTCGATCAGTTCGATCCCTCGCGTGACGACATCGTCCGCGCTCTTGGCCCCCACCGCCTTCACATAGGCGCTGTTGACCAGCCGCAATTCCATGTCGGGGCCGCGAAACCACATCGGCAGCGGCGCCGCCTCGATCAAGCCGGAAAGCCCGGCGAAATCGGCGCGCGCGCTGGCCGCTTCCGAGCGCAGCTTGCGCAGTTCTGCTTCGCTGTCGCTGAAATCGAAGAACCACACCAGCGCCGCGCCGCCGGGGGAAACCTGCGGGTCGGCCAGATGCCCGCGCACCGCCAGGCAGCGCGTGCCGCCCCGCGGCGTCAGCACCATGCGGAACGCCGCGCCGGTCTTCTGCGCGCGCCGCACGGCATCGCTCAGTTGCGAAAGCTGCACTTCGTTGAGGCCGCGATCGCTCGCATCGCCGGCATCGAGTTCGGAAAGATAGCCCGGCATGGCATCGAGGCCGAGCCAGCCCGCCAGCCGCGACGGCCCCTCGATCCGCCCATCGGCTCGCACCAGCAGCGGCAGGGCGGGCGATTCGTCCACCATCCGAGTCAACCGGCGCGCCAGCCGGTGATGCGCTTCCGCCTTGCGCGCCCGCCCGCGCGCGACAAGCACGGCCCAGCCCGCCGCAACGGTCCATGCGGCAACCAACAGTCCCACGATGACCAGCACGGTCTGGTTCAGAAGCATCACCCCCTCGCTATGCGGGCGTTGCGCCGATGACAACCGGCACGCGCTTCAAATCTGGTGAGGAGCGCCGGGAAAGCCACCACATCGTGCGACGCCGCGAGGCGGCTGCCACGAAAACGGCCCCCGCAGCCATGCTGGGGGGCCGTATCGCTTGTCCGCCAAAGCGGAGACGGGTCAGTAGCGGTAGTGGTCCGGCTTGAACGGCCCTTCCGGCGTCACACCGATATAGGCCGCCTGCTTGGGCGAAAGCTTCGACAGCTTCACGCCCAGCTTTTCAAGGTGCAGCGCCGCCACCTTTTCGTCGAGGTGCTTGGGCAGCACATAGACGTCGTTCTTGTATTGGTCGGACTTGGTGAACAGTTCGATCTGCGCCAGCGTCTGGTTGGTGAAGCTGGACGACATCACGAAGCTGGGGTGGCCGGTGGCGCAGCCCAGGTTCACGAGGCGGCCCTTGGCCAGCACGATGATCTGCTTGCCATCAGGGAATTCGACCAGGTCGGTGCCCGGCTTCACTTCGGTCCACTTGTAGTTCGACAGCGCGGCGATCTGGATCTCGCTGTCGAAGTGGCCGATGTTGCAGACGATCGCCATCGGCTTCATCGCCTTCATGTGCTCGGCGGTGATGACGTCCTCGTTCCCGGTCGCCGTCACGAAGATGTCGCAGCGCGTGACCGCTTCTTCCATGGTGACGACTTCGTAGCCTTCCATCGCCGCCTGCAGCGCGCAGATCGGATCGATTTCGGTGACCATCACGCGCGCGCCGCCCTGGCGCAGCGAGGCGGCCGATCCCTTGCCCACGTCCCCGAAGCCGGCGACGCAGGCGACCTTCCCGGCCAGCATCACGTCGGTGGCGCGGCGGATCGCGTCGACCAGCGATTCCTTGCAACCATAGAGGTTGTCGAACTTCGACTTGGTGACGCTGTCGTTCACGTTGATCGCGGGGAACGGCAGCTTGCCGTCCTTGGCGATCTGGTACAGGCGGTGGACGCCGGTGGTGGTCTCTTCCGAAACGCCCTTGATGGCCTTCACCGACTGCGTGAGGTAGCCAGGCTTCTTCTTGAGGAACGCGGTCAGCGCGCGGACGAACTCGATTTCCTCGGCGTTCGACGGCTCGAACAGCTTTTCGCCGGCTTCCACGCGCGCGCCCCACAGCGCGAACATGGTGGCGTCGCCGCCATCGTCCAGGATCATGTTGGCGGTCTGGTCGTCACCCCAGTCGAAGATCGAACCGACGTAGTCCCAGTAATCGGCCAGGCTTTCGCCCTTCACCGCGAACACGGGAATGCCGGCGGCGGCTATTGCGGCGGCGGCGTGGTCCTGCGTGGAGAAGATGTTGCAGGTGGCCCAGCGCACATCAGCGCCCAGCGCGACGAGCGTCTCGATCAGCACGGCGGTCTGGATCGTCATGTGCAGCGATCCGGTGATCCGCGCGCCCTTGAGCGGCTGCGACGGGCCGAATTCCTGGCGCAGCGCCATCAGGCCGGGCATTTCGGTTTCGGCGATCGCGATTTCCGCGCGGCCGAAGTCGGCAAGCCCGATATCGGCGATCACATAGTCCTTTTCGGCATCGAGCACGCTGGCCACGAAGCATTCTCCTGGATGAGTTCAAGCCCGCCCGCCGGACCGCACGATAGCGGCCGACAGGTTCGCGGGTCTGGTCCCGCCTTAGCCGCTTGCATGAGCGGACGCAATATAAAGGAAACTTTATATGGCTGCGCTAACGTCTCGAAAGAACGCACACCCGCAAACCGCGCAGGACCGGGCGGGACGCCCTTCCCCACCGACGAAATTTCTCCCCCGCGCTTGTGCTTGTGTTGCACCGTCTTGCGGCTGGCCTATATCCTCCCTGCTGTCATAGACCCGGCCGACAGGTCCGGGCGGCACATCCAGAAGAAAGGATACTGGGGATGACGATTGCGGTTGGAGAAAAGCTGCCCGACGTGAAGCTGGTCAAGGCCACGGCGGAAGGCCCCGAAGCGGTGCAGAGCGCCGACTACTTCAAGGGCAAGAAGGTCGCCCTGTTCTCGGTTCCCGGCGCGTTCACGCCGACCTGTTCGGCCAAGCACCTGCCGGGCTTCGTCGAGAAGGCCGCCGATCTCAAGGCCAAGGGCATCGACGAGATTGCCTGCACCGCTGTCAACGATCCCTTCGTCATGAAGGCGTGGGGCGCGGCCAACGGCTCGCCCGACGTGACCATGCTGGCGGACGGCAATGGCGATTTCGCCAAGGCCGTGGGCCTCACCATGGATGGCTCGGGCTTCGGCCTCGGCACGCGCGGCCAGCGCTTCTCGATGGTCGTGAACGATGGCGTGGTCGAACAGCTCCACGTCGAAGCGCCGGGCGATTTCAAGGTCAGCTCGGCCGAATACATGCTCGAAAACCTCTGAGCGCTTTCCGGCCCTTCTCCCGTGCGGGAAGGGCCGGACTCTTCGCCAGTCTTCAGAACGCCAGCTCTTTAGAATGATAGCCGCACGCGCCCGATCACACGGTCGCCCGCGTGCCCACCCGGCGCTCCGCCCTTCACATCGGTCCCGGTGTAATCCAGCCCGACCAGCAGCGGACCCCGCGCATAGTCCGCGCCGATCCGCCAGTCGGTATAGGCTCCATCCGGTCGCAGCCGCGCCGCGCGCGCGGGATCCCGCACGCTGCCCCGCGAATGACCGAGCGAGGCCGAAAGGCTGAAGGGTGTTGCCGGAATGCCCAGCGCGGCATCGCCATAGAGGTACAGGTTGTCGCCGCCGATCGCGCTTTGCCGCGGGGCATAGCGCGCACCGGCCCCGACCCGCGCCGGCCCCAGCGCATAGCTGGCGCCCAGCCCGAGTTCGGCATAGTGAGCGGCATCGGCCGCGCCCGCGAACAGATGCCCGGAAACCAGCGCGCTCACGTCGAACAAGCCGATCGTCCAGCGGCGTGCCAGCGTCAGGTCCGCCACGGCATCCGCGCCCAGATGCCGAGCCGCGCCGCGCGTGGCCGCCAATCGCGCGGACAGATCGAAGCCCGCAAGCGAAACCGCCGCGTCTGCCGAAGCACTGGCCTTGCCCTCGCTCCAGCTCAGCCCGCGACGAACCTCGTCGGTCGTCGCCTCCACGCCAAGCGAGGGCATACCCTGTGCCTGCGCGGTCGCAGCACCAGCCATGAGGGCCGGCAACGCCAGCATCGTTACGCGGATCGCCATCAGCCTTCCCGATGCCCCGCGTGCAATCGCTCGGCGTCGGCGATCACCTCCTGCCGATCTTCCCGCGCGGCGGCGAGCATTTCGGCGCGCAGCTGGTCGGTGCGCCGCGCCACTTCTCCGGCGATCGCGGCTTCCTGCCCTTTGCACCATCCCGCGCGCATGCCGGTGAGCACACGCGGTCGCTCAAGCTGCCGGCTTGCGAGCGCGCCCGATGGCAGGCGCGCTTCGCGCCGAACGGTGAGATCGACGCTCCACACACAGCGCAGCGAGGCCATGCGCCCGCCCGGCCCCGCTGCGCCGACCTGGCGCTGCACCGTTTGCGTCATCACCTGATAGCGCGCCTCGACGGTGCCGCCGCGATGCTCGATGTGTTCGACGTGGTCCGGAGCGGCCTGCCCCGTCGCCAAGGCGGGCGTGGCCAGCCCCGCGCCGGACAGTAGTCCGGCCATCCACAATGCCTTCATGGTTCGGTCTCCTGCAATGCCCCGGCCTTGTTTTTCGCCGGTGACGGGAACGAACCTAGTGCGCCCGACGCACCTGCAAAGCCCTGGAATTGTAATGTATTTTGTCTGGCGTGCGGACCTATCCCGGCAGCGCGTAGGTGACGGTCGCCTGCGCGACGGGATCGTCGGGATCGCTCTGCCACAGCCGCACGTCGATCGTCGCCAGCCGGCGCCCCAGCTTCAGCAGGCGCGCCTCCGCGATCACCCGCGCCCGGCGCGCGCCGCGCAGGAACGCGATATTGAGGTTGCTGGTGACCGCCATCGCCTGCGGTCCGATGTGGGCGAGCACCACGGCATAGGCGGCCACGTCCGCCAGCGCCATCTGCGTCGGCCCGGATACCAGATCACCGGGCCGCAGGCTTTCCAGCCCCGGATCGAGATGCATCCGGGCCATACCGGGGGCGATGTCCGACACCACGCCGATCCGCGCGTGCGCTTCTTCCGGAAACGCCCGCAGCAAAAAGGCCTGCAGGTCCCGCACGGTCATCACGGGTTGATACTGCGCCATCGACAGCCCCTGATCCGAATGTTCGCGAGCCCGATCAGTAGCCCATCAGGCTCAGCACTTCCTTGCGGCTGCGCGAATCCTCGAGGAAACAGCCTAGCATCCGGCTGGTCACCATGCCCACGCCCGGCGTGCGCACACCGCGCCCCGTCATGCAGCCGTGCTGCGCCTCGATCACCACCGCCACGCCCTGCGGATGCAGGTTGTCCCAGATGCATTGCGCCACTTCCGCCGTCAGGCGTTCCTGGATCTGCAGGCGCTGGGCAAAGCCGTGCAGCACGCGCGCGAGCTTGGAAATGCCCACGACCTTGCGGCTCGGCAGATAGGCGATCGCCGCCTTGCCCGTAATCGGCGCCATGTGGTGTTCGCAATGCGACTGGAAGGGAATGTCCTTCAGCAGCACGATCTCGTCGTAGCCGCCCACTTCCTCGAACTGGCGCGTCAGGTGGACGGCCGGATCGTCGGCATAGCCCTGGCAATATTCGCGCCAGGCGCGCGCCACGCGCTTGGGCGTATCCAGCAGGCCTTCGCGCGCCGGGTCATCGCCGGTCCAGCGGATCAGCGTGCGGATAGCTTCCTGCACGTCCTGCGGCACCGGCTCCTTGCCACGCGCCATTTCTTCGTCGTCAGTGCCGGACTCGCAAGCCATTTCGTGTTCCCCTGATGCCGGGTTTCTTTTCCGGTCGCTTTGCACGTGGAATTACCCGCCGGGTAGTGCCTCGCGATATGAACCGCAATGCCCGCTTGGTTTCAGGCCCGCAAGAAGCACTTTGCTGCCCTCATGGGCATCCCGGCGTGCGAAGAGCGCATCGCGTGCCCCGCGCAAAGCGTTGGCGGCAGACGCCGGGCGCACGAGGCCAAGAATTACTGGTGCGGAATGACCAGTTCGTCAGGGTGCGCGACATTCAGATTGCTGCGCAGCAGTTCCCCGACCAGATCCGGATCGGCGTGCCGGGGATCGAGCAGGTTGACGCGGTTGCGCAGATGATCGCGCTCCGCCGTCAGTTGCGCCACTTCCTTCTGGCGCTGTTCCAGCATCCGGGCGTTCTCGCTCCAGGCCAGCAGTCCGCTCGGCCCGGCCAGCCCCATCGCGCCCAGAAACAGCAGCGCCAGCAGCGCCGCCGTCTGGGTCAGGCTTTCCTTGGGCAGTCGCAGAATGTGGCGGCGGCGCTTCATATTGTCACAGAATCATACTTAACCATTGGATTCAAGCCCTAATCCAATGGATCGGTCTGGCGCGCCGCTATCGCAAGCGGCGCCAGCCAGCAAGAGCAGCGGTCAATCGACCATCTGCATGACCGCGGCCTGCAATTCGCGGCGGGTCAGCAGCGGAGACTGGCGGGGGCTGAGAACAAAACCGCGCGAGCGGTCATCCGGTTGATGCAGATTGCGCATCCGGGGAAAACTGGAAACGAAATTGGAAAAAAACATGAATACCTTGAATATGTTATGCAATATGGCGCGTTGGCCGCGCCTTATTATGTGGCAGGGCGTTGTTATCGCCGTTTGCGGAACGCGCCGGTGCTCTGGACCTTTTCGCGGAACACGATGCGCCCCTTGGTCAGATCATACGGCGTCATTTCGACCTTGACCCGGTCGCCCACGATCGAGCGGATACGGAATTTCCGCATCTTGCCCGCTGTGTAGGCGATGATCCGGTGATCGTTCTCCAGGACGACGCCGAAGCGGCCGTCCGGGAGAATTTCATCGATCTGGCCGTCGAGTGTCAGAAGATCCTCTTTGGCCAAGGGATCAAACCGTTTCCAGGTTGACGGCCGAAGTCTTGCCGCGACGGTCGGTTTCCAGCTCGTACTTGACGCGCTGATCCTTGTTCAGCGTGGCCAGTCCGGAACGCTCGACGGCGCTGATGTGGACAAAGTTGTCGGGCGTGCCGTCTTCAGGCGCGATGAAACCGTAACCCTTGTCGGAATTGAAGAACTTGACGGTGCCGATAGGCATGGGGTGTTTCCTTTTCACGAAAACGAAAAACCCACCCGCAACAGCGCGGATGGAGCCGGTAGCGTGACAAAGGAAGGAGAGCCGTAAGCCGGCGTCAAATTCCGTCGAAAGCGACGATAGCAAAAGGAACCTAGGGCTTTTGCCGGAAAAAGTCAAGGTTCGCGCTGGAAGTGGTGCGCCCGACAGGATTCGAACCTGTGGCCCCCAGATTAGGAATCTGGTGCTCTATCCTGCTGAGCTACGGGCGCCCGCGCTCCCTTTAGGGGGCCTCGTGCGCGCTGGCAATCGCGCTTGAGCGGAACATCGCGATCTGTGCGCGCCAATGCGCGTTGCGGGACGTCAGTTGGTTTCGCCGGGCGGCGCGATCGGAAACAGGACGGGTGCGATCTCGATGCCTTCCTCGATCAGCTCGCGCGCTTCCTCTGGCGTCGCCTGGCCGTGGATCGCCTCCACGTCCTTTTCGCCATAATGCATGGCCCGCGCATCGTCGGCGAAGCTGTCGCCCACCCATTTCGAGGATTTGAGCGCTTCGGCCTGCAACGTCGCCAGCGCCTTGAACATGGCGACCGCCTCGGGCGGAAGTCCTCCTCCCGCCATCACTTGCGGGGCGGAACCGCCCATCGCCACGGCCGGCGGCGATGGCGCAGCGGCCACGGCGGCGGCCTTGTCGGTCGGCACCACAGCCGGAATCTGGTTGCCCTTGCGTCCCACGTGCGGCGCCATCACCGCCTTACCGATATCGCCGGAACCACAAACGGGACAGGTCAGGAGACCGCGCTCCTGCTGCTGCGCGAAATCGTCCGACGAGCCGAACCAGCCCTCGAACCGGTGTCCGCCGTCGCGGCATTCAAGATCAAAGACGATCATACACAGCCGATTTAGGCATTTCGCGGCCCGCCGCAAGAGCCGCTCGTTTCATCCCGCCGGGATCCGCTGCTTGTTGATGAGGCTGGGCAGTTGCGCGCGCACTTCGGCGATACGCGCGGGATCGAGCGTGGCGAAGCCGAGGCCCGGCTCCTCGCCCATGTCGAGCAGCACTTCGCCCCACGGATCGATGACCAGGCTGTGCCCGTAGGTCTCGCGCCCGTCCTCGTGCCGCCCGACCTGCGCCGTGGCGATCACGAAAGCGCTCGCCTCCACCGCGCGTGCGCGCTGCATCAAGTGCCAGTGCGCCTTGCCGGTGGGCACGGTGAACGCCGCCGGAATGGCGATGACATCGCATTGCCGCCGACCAAGCTGCTCGAACAGCGCGGGAAAGCGCACATCGTAGCAGATTGCCAGCCCTAGCCGGCCGACCGGCGTTTCGGCCGTCACCACGCTCTCACCGGGGCGATAGGCGGCGGATTCGCGCCAGCTTTCGCCGCTCGCCAGATCGACGTCGAACATGTGGATCTTGTCGTAGCGCGCCACGATCGCGCCACTGGCATCGATCAGGAACGAACGGTTGGCCCAGCGGCCTTCGCCCGATACGGCGTCATCACCGCGTTTCACCGCCAGCGATCCGATCGCCACCCAGATGCCGTGCCGCGCCGCCGCCGCGCGCACCGCCGCCAGCACGGGGTTGGCCTCTTCCGTCACGATATGCGGCGTCGCACGCTGGCGATCACGGTCGAGCAGGCCCGACATCTCGGGCGTGAACAGGATCGCCGCACCGCCATCCGCTGCGCGGCGCACGGCATCCACGATCGCCGCGGAATTGGCGGCGGGATCAACGCCGGTGGTCATCTGGAACAGCGCAACCCGCACCGGACCATCGGGCATGGTCATGCCTTAAAGGCCCAGCAGGGGATCAAGCTTGCCGGCGGATTCCAGCGCATAGAGATCGTCGCAGCCGCCGACGTGGGTTTCGCCGACGAAGATTTGCGGCACCGTCATCGCAGCGGGCGCGCGGGCGAGCATTTCCTGCTTCTTCGGGCCGCCCATGGTCACGTCGAATTCCTCGAAGGCCACGCCCTTCTTTTCGAGCAGCGCCTTGGCGCGCACGCAGAAAGGGCAGCCCCATTTGGTGTAGATATCGACTTTGGGCGTTCCGGCCATGATGTCCTCGTGTCCGGGCGCGTCCTGGAACGCGCCCTTCGCTGTTTGCATGCACGCGAAAATGCGCATCGGGGTCTTGAATTTCAACCGGGCTATCACACATCCCTTTTCGTGTCATGCGCCGCGCTGGCGGGCATGGCCACAAGGCCCAAGGGAATGCCGAACCGGGTTCCTGCGGGAGAGTGCAGATTGCTCAACAGAGGATATTGCCATGAACCGTTTTGATTTCACTCCCTATCGCCGCACCACCGTGGGTTTCGATCGCCTGTTCGACCTGCTCGAACGCCAGGCCCGCGCCAATGCCGGCGATAACTATCCGCCCTTCAACATCGAGCGCCGTGGCGAGGATGCCTACCGCATCACGCTTGCCGTCGCCGGCTTCAAGCCGGAAGACATCGACATCACCGCCCAGCAGAACCTGCTGGTGGTGAAGGGCGCCAAGCCGGATGCCGAGGACCGTCAGTTCCTCCATGTCGGAATCGCCAACCGCGGTTTCGAACGCCGCTTCGAACTGGCCGATTTCGTACGCGTCGAAGCGGCGGACCTTGCCGACGGGCTGCTCACCATCGACCTCGTGCGCGAAGTGCCCGAAGCGATGAAGCCCAAGAAGGTGCTGATCGGCGAACAGAAGCCGCTGAAGGTGATCGAAGGCGATGCCAGCGCCGCCGCTTGATCGCTTCCATCCGGTGCCGTGAAATCAGGGCGGTCCCTTCGGGGGCCGCCCTTTTTGATTGGTGATTGTATCCTCCCCCCCCCCCCCCAACCCCTTCCGCAAGCGGGGGGAGCGAGACTTGCGCCGCCACAGGCAGCGTTAGTCGTAGCGGGGTGGGCTTGCCACGCTCCGCGTCTACCTTCTTGAATACGGCGGTCCTACCAGGCTTCCGCCACGTCGATCAGCGCCTGCCGGTCGAGGATGGTCACGCGCCCGCCCTTCAGGCCGACCAGGCCGTTTTCGGCCCAGGCCGAAAGCTGGCGGTTGATCTGTTCGCGTGACATGCCGGCGAAGTTGCCCAGTTCCCCCTGGCTCAGCGCGATCTTCAGCTTTCCGCCGGCGCCGTTTTCCTCGACGTTGGCGTTCTCGGCCATCATCAGGCGCAGCAGGAACCGCGCGAGCCGCGGGCCGGAGGTATAGGCCCGGTCCGCCTCGATCACCGCGTTGTTCTGGCGCAGGCGGCGGGCCATGGCGCGCAACAGGCGCAGCGCCAGTCCCTTGTGCAGGTCGATGATGTCGGCAAAGGCCGTGCGGCTCAGGCACAGCGCCTCGGTCGGGTCGATCGCCTCGACGCTGGCGGTGCGTTCCCCGCCGTCGAGGAACGCGATCTCGCCCAGCACATGCCCCGGTTCGGCATAGTCGAGGATGATTTCCCGCCCGTTCGCGGCCACCATGCTGACGCGCGCGAGGCCCTTGAGGATGATGAAGAGCGTATCGCCCTCCTCCCCCTGCGCCATCAGTTCCTGCCCCGGCTTGAACGTGCGCAGGTGCGCGCGGCGGATGATGTCGGATAGCTCTGCCTGCTCGCAATCGGCGAACAGGCTTTGCGCGGCCAGCGTGTCCGCAAGCTTGGCGGCGTCCATCGTTCAGTATCCCCCAGCAATACCCCGAACGGATTACGGGAATCCGCTCCACCGCGGACAAATAGCCAGAGGAAGCCGGCTTTGGCCAGTGCCTAAAGTTAACAAACGGTGAGGATTTGCGCCCCGGGCCGCGCTGGCCCGGCCTGTTTCAGAACAGGCGGGCCTGCTTGACCGCCGCCTCGATGAAGCCCCGGAACAGCGGGTGCGGATCGAACGGGCGGCTCTTGAGTTCGGGGTGGAACTGCACGCCGATGAACCACGGGTGGTCCGGCCGCTCGACGATCTCGGGCAGCAGCCCGTCGGGCGACATGCCGGAGAACACCAGCCCGCCCTTTTCCAGCGGTGCGCGATAGGCGCCGTTCACTTCGTAGCGGTGGCGGTGGCGTTCGCTGATCGTCGTCGAACCGTAGATCTGCGCGACATGGCTGTTGCCGTCGAGCCTTGCCTCATAGGCACCCAGCCGCATCGTGCCGCCCAGATCGCCGCCCGCCTGACGCTTTTCGAGCCCTTCGGGCGTCATCCATTCGGTAATGATGCCCACGACCGGCTCGTCGGTCGGGCCGAATTCGGTGGACGATGCCGCGGCGATGCCGGCGGTGTTGCGCGCGCCTTCGATGCAGGCCATCTGCATGCCCAGGCAAATGCCGAAGAACGGCACGTTGCGTTCGCGCGCGAAGCGGACGGAGGCGATCTTCCCCTCGGTGCCGCGTTCGCCGAAGCCACCCGGCACCAGGATGCCATGCATCGGCTCCAGATGCGCGGCGATCTCGCTGTCGTCCTTCTCGAACAGTTCGGCGTCGAGCCACTTGATGTTGACCTTGACACGATTGGCCATGCCACCGTGGACCAGCGCCTCGTTCAGCGACTTGTAGGCGTCCTGCAGCCCCACGTACTTGCCGACGACGCCGATCGTCACCTCCCCCTCGGGGTTCTGGTGGCGGTCGACGATATCGTCCCAGCGGGTGAGGTCCGGCTCCGGCGCGGTCAGGCCGAAGTGGCGCAGCACTTCGGCGTCCAGCCCCTCGGCATGGTACTGCAGCGGCACCGCATAGATGCTCGATGCGTCCAGCGCCGGGATCACCGCCGATTTGCGCACGTTGCAGAACTGCGCGATCTTGGCGCGCTCGCCTTCGGGCAGCGGCTTTTCGCAACGGCAAAGGAGGATGTCAGGCTGGATGCCCAGCCCGGTCAGCTCGCGCACCGAATGCTGGGTCGGCTTGGTCTTCAGCTCGCCAGCGGCCGCGATATAGGGCACCAGCGTAACGTGGACGAAACAGGTCTGGTCGCGGTCCAGCTCGTTGTGAAGCTGGCGCAGCGCCTCGATGAACGGCAGTCCCTCGATGTCGCCCACGGTGCCGCCGATCTCGCACAGCACGAAATCGAGATCCTCGGTCTCGGTCTGCGCGAAGTCCTTGATCGCGTCGGTCACGTGCGGGATCACCTGCACCGTGGCGCCCAGGTAGTCGCCCCGGCGCTCCTTGGCGATGATGTCGCGATAGATCCGGCCCGAGGTGATGTTGTCCGCCTGGCGCGCGGAAACGCCGGTGAAGCGCTCGTAGTGGCCCAGGTCGAGGTCGGTTTCCGCGCCGTCGTCGGTCACATAGACCTCGCCGTGCTGGTACGGGCTCATCGTACCGGGATCGACGTTGAGATAGGGATCGAACTTGCGGATCCGCACGCGGTAGCCGCGCGCCTGCAACAGCGCGGCAAGACTTGCCGCCATGAGACCTTTGCCGAGCGAGGAGACCACGCCGCCGGTGATAAATATGTACCGCGCCATGGGAGTCGGGCCTTAGCGTCAGAGGTTGAATGGACGCAAGCGGTTACCGGAGAAATTGCTCCGGCAATCCACAAGCTGGATGATTGCGGCCCTTATGTGGCCGCTGGAACGGTCGATCGGCAACAAGCAAAGCGCCCGCCCCGCAAGCCTGGAAAAGGATGCGGGATCGGTGCGCGCTCTATTGCGGGTAACGGTTACTGCTTCGCGGCACCCTTGAGCGGGTCGGCCGGAACCGCCGCGGGCGCGGGCGCGCTGCCCTGAACGGGCGCAGCGGGCTGCTGGCTCGGCTGCTGACCTTGCGCCGGCGCCAGCGGATCGGCCTTGGGCGCCGGGACCGAACGGTCGAGCGAGGTGTCGATCGTGCTGCCCGAGCTGGTCCTTACGGCCAGCGCGGCCAGCGCGATGCTCAGCACCACGAAGGCCGTGGCCAGGATCGTCGTCGCGCGCGTCAGGAAATCCGCCGCGCCGCGCGCCGACATGAAGCCCGAAGGGCTGCCGCCAACGCCCAGGCCGCCGCCTTCGGACTTCTGGATCAGGATGACACCGACCAGCGCGGCCGCGACCAGCGCCTGCACGACGGTAAGGAAAATGAAAAGCGACATGATGTTCTGCCTGAAACGATTGGGGCGCATGTAGGCCGCGAACCCGCCGATGGCAAGGCACCGGCTGAGGCCCGGCTGGCGCTCAGGCTTCGCCCGACCCCGCTGCGGCGATGATCGGCAGGAACGCTTCCGCCGTCAGGCTCGCGCCACCTACCAGCGCGCCACCCACATCGGCCGCCGAAAGCAGATCGGCCGCGTTGCCGGCGTTGACCGACCCGCCATAGAGAATGCGCACCTTGTCCGCCGCTTCGCCATAGGCCGCGTTCAGCCGCGCGCGCACGGCGGCGTGCATGGCGATCACGTCTTCCACCGCCGCCACGCGGCCGGTACCGATCGCCCATACCGGTTCATAGGCGACGGCGATCTTGCCCGCCGCAGCGGCGGCCTGTGCTTCGTCTCCCACCGGCAAAGACGCCGAAACCTGACCGGAAACCACCGCTTCGGCCTTGCCCGCGTCGCGCTCTTCCAGCGTTTCGCCCACGCAAACGATGATCGCCAGCCCGGCCGTCAGCGCGGCATCGGCCTTGGCACGCACGGCGGCATCGGTCTCGCCATGGTCGCGCCGGCGTTCACTGTGCCCCAGAATCACGAAATCGGCGCCGATATCCGCCAGCATCGCGGCGGAGACGTCGCCCGTATGCGCGCCCTTCACTTCGGCGTGACAATCCTGCCCGCCGACATTCATCGCGCTTACCGCTTCGCGCAGCGTGTTGATCAGCGTGAACGGCGGCGCGAGCGCAACCTGCACATCGGGAAAGCGTTCGGCGGCACGGTCGATGGCACGGGCTTCGGCCAGCATGGCGCGCGTACCATTCATCTTCCAGTTGCCAACGATGAAAGGCCGATGAGTCATAGGCTTCGACTGGTCCCCCTAGCAAAACTCGGATTCGCGCCTCATGAACGTAAGCGAGGCGGACTGAATCGCCGCGCGGCTAACAAACCGCGCATAAGAATGCAAAACGGTTCCTCACAATACGGGGGAAAGCGTTCTCTGCCCGGGCGAAAGCGTTTCGCGCCGCGCGATCCCGCCGCTGGGCGCGGCCCCAGCGCGACCATTGCAGGATTCGCGTTTGGTCCCTAAGGCAAGGCCCCTCGTTCGCGCGTGTGGCGCGCGCGCCGGCTTTTTTGGCCGGTCGCTGCTCCACGCGCGAACGTGTTGAACCGAAGTTACAAGATAGGCGATTGCCCCCGATGCTCGGCTTTTTCCGTTCCTTCCTCAAATCGCGCCTCGGCGTGATTCTGGCGCTGGTGTTCCTGGCGCTGATCGCCCTGGCTTTCGCTGGCGCGGACATCACCGGCAGCCGCTTCGGCGGCGTAGCGGGCGGCGATCGCGCAGCCTCCGTCGGCGGCGACCGCATCGGCATCGGCGATCTGGGCAAGACCGTCACGCGCGCGTTCGAAGCCGAACGGCAGCAGACGCCCACGCTGACGATGAAGGACTTCCTCGAACAGGGCGCGCTGGACGATGCGCTTTCCGGTATGGTCGATCGCACCGCCATGCTCGAATGGGGCAAGAAATACGGCATCGTCGCCAGCAGCCGTCTTATCGACAGCGAAATCGCCAAGATTCCCGCGTTCCAGGGGCCAGACGGCAAGTTCAGCCAGACCACCTACAAGCAGCTCATCGCCCAGCGCGGCCTGACCGAAGCAGGCGTGCGCAACGATATCGGCCAGGGTCTTGTCGCCCGGCAGATCCTCGTGCCCGCCGGGTTCGGCGCGACCATGCCGCGCGACGCCGCGATGCGCTATGCCGCGCAGATCAAGGAACGCCGCGATGGCGTGATCGCCACGATCCCCTCGCTGGCCTTCGCGCCGAAACAGCCGGCCACCGATCAGCAGCTCGATGCCTTCTACAAGGCGAACCTCGGCCGCTATCGCCAGCCCGAACGCCGCACCGTGCGCTATGCCTTCCTCGATGAAGCCGCGCTCAAAAACGTGCCGGCGCCCACCGACGGCGAAGTGGCCGAACGCTACAAGCTCAACGCGGCCACCTATGCCGCTTCCGAAACCCGCACCGTCACGCAAGTCATCGTCCCCACCGAAGCGGCGGCGCGCGCGCTGGCGGCGGAAGTGGGCGGCGGCAAGGCGATCGAAGCCGCCGCCAAGGAAAAGGGCCTGGGCGCCACGAAGCTGCCCGACCTGACGCGCGACGCCCTGTCCTCGCAGGCTTCGGACGCGGTGGCGGCGGCCGTGTTCGCCGCTGCCCAGGGCCAGGTTGCCGCCCCGGCACGCAGCCCGATCGGCTGGCACGTCATCCGCGTGGATGCGATCGCCCGCAAGCCGGGCAAGACGCTGGATCAGGCCAAGGCGGAAATCGTCACGGCGATGACGCTCGAAAAGCGCCGCGCCGCGCTGACCGACATGTCCGCCAAGATCGAGCAGCAGTTCGAAAACGGCACCAGCCTTGCCGACGTCGCCAAGTCTATGGGCCTCACCGTCCAGACCACCGCGCCGCTGCTCGCCACCGGACAGGTCTTCGGCAAGCCCGCCGAAAAGGCCCCGGCCGATATCGCGCCGCTGCTTTCGGCGGCGTTCTCGATGGAACGCGAAGGCGAACCGCAGATTTCCGAAGTGCCGGGCAGCACCAAGTTCGCGCTGTTCGACGTGGGCGAGATCACCGAGGCCGCGCCGGCGCCGCTGGCGCAGATCAAGGACGTGGTCGCGCGCGACTACGCCGCCGATCAGGGTTCCGCCCAGGCCAAGATCGCCAGCGACAAGATCATGGCCGCGCTCGCCAAGGGCACCTCGCTCGCCGATGCGCTGAAAGCCCTGGGCGTGGCCCTACCCGCACCGCAGGCCGTCAACATGGAACGCCAGCAGCTCGCCGCCGCCGGCGGCCGCGTGCCCGCGCCGCTGGCGCTGATGTTCAGCATGGCGAAGAAGACCAGCAAGCGGCTGGAAGCGCCGGGCAAGCAGGGGTGGTTCATCGTCACGCTGAACGACATCATCCCCGGCCAGGTCGCCGCCAACGATCCCATGCTCCCGACCATCCAGCGCGAGCTGGGCGCAGCGGCCGGGCGCGAGCTGGCGGACGAACTGCGCACCGCCATCCGCAACGAGATCGGCGTCAAACGCAACGAAACCGCGATCGCGGCGCTGCGCAAGCAGTTGACCGGGGGCCAGTAAGCCCATGGTCGATGCGGCGGTTATCGAAAGCACCCCGGCAGGGACCGGGCGGCCCGAAAACTGGGACGTGGCCCACGCCGCGCTTGCCGATGGCCGTCCCGCGCTGATCTGGCGGCGCCTGATCGCCGATACCGAAACGCCGATCGGCGCCGCGCTCAAGCTCATCGAGCCCGGACGCGGCGATTTCCTGCTCGAATCCGTGCAGGGCGGCGAAGTGCGCGGGCGCTACAGCCTGCTCGGGCTCGACCCCGATCTGGTGTTCCGCGCCACCGGCCGCGCCGCCGAGGTCAACCGCGCGTGGCGGCATGATCGCGAAGCCTTCGCGCCGCTGCCCGGCGACAGCCTTGCCGAACTGCGCGCACTGGTGAAGGCCTGCCATATCGACGTGCCGGCGGCATTGCCTTCGGCGCTCGCCTGCCTGGTCGGCTATTTCGGCTACGAAACCATCGGCCTTGTCGAAAAGCTGCCCCGCGCGCCGCAAAGCCCGCTGGTCCAGCCCGACATGCTGTTCGTGCGGCCGACCGTGGTGCTGGTGTTCGATCGCCTGTCCGACGAGCTGTTTGCCATTGCCCCGGTCTGGGCAGGCGGCGCTTCGCCCGCGCAGGCGCTGGAAACGGCGGGCGAGCGCATCGACGAGGCGCTGCGCCGCCTCTCCCGCCCCGCGCCGCAGGACGCGCGGCTCGATGCGCCGATGGACGTTGCGCTCACCCCGGCGATGGCGCCCGAAGACTATGCCCGCATGGTCGGCCGGGCCAAGGAATACATCGAGGCGGGCGACATCTTCCAGGTCGTGTTGGCGCAGCGGTTCAGCGCGCCCTTCCCGCTGCCGCCGATCGCGCTCTACCGCGCGCTGCGCCGGATCAACCCTTCGCCGTTCCTCTATTTTCTCGATCTGCCGGGCTTCGCGCTCACCGGCTCCAGCCCCGAGATCCTCGTCCGCATCCGCGATGGCGAAGTCACCATCCGCCCCATCGCCGGAACACGCCCGCGCGGCAAGACGGCGGAGGAGGACCGCGCCAACGAGGAAAGCCTGCTGGTCGATCCCAAGGAACGCGCCGAGCACCTCATGCTGCTCGACCTCGGCCGCAACGACGTGGGCCGCGTGGCCAAGGCGGGCACGGTCAAGGTCACCGAAAGCTATACGATCGAACGCTACAGCCACGTCATGCACATCGTCTCGAACGTGGTGGGCGAACTCGATACCGCCCGCGCGGATTCGGTCGATGCGCTGTTCGCGGGCTTCCCGGCGGGCACCGTCAGCGGCGCGCCCAAGGTCCGCGCCTGCGAGATCATCGCCGAACTGGAACCCGAAACGCGCGGCGCCTATGCCGGCGGCGTCGGCTATTTCGCGCCCGATGGCTCGGTCGACAGCTGCATCGTCCTCAGGACCGGCGTGGTCAAGGACGGCGTGCTCCACGTCCAGGCCGGCGCGGGCATCGTGGCGGACAGCGATCCCGTTTACGAACAGCGCGAATGCGAACACAAATCCGGCGCCCTCTTCGCCGCCGCGCGCGAGGCGATCCGCGTGGCCAGCGATCCTGGCTTCGGACAGTAGGACTCTGCCATGTCGCTGATTAAGCTTTGGAAGGCCAACCCCGATGGATTTAATCACTACAAGGCTCGTCAAATCGTGGCCTTCGCCGGTGATGGAAATCTGAGAGATAATTCAGATTGCAGTAAAGAACTACGCGAGTACCTTGGATCAGTAAACATAGATCGGCTCGCTGAATATGCTTTGGAATGCCTCAATCACTCATTTCCCGATAGCGGATTCTTTTTACAAGATGTCGTAAATGAGCTCGGTCGCCGTTTAGAATTTGATGTTAATGATGGTCGTTACCGCGGAGTGCAAGGGGCGGTAGGCTTTGACGGAATCTGGAACATTCCATCAGGCCCTTCGATCGTAGTAGAAGTCAAGACCACGGACACATACAATGTTTCTCTAGATTCAATCGCGGGTTACCGCAGCAAACTACTTGAAGATGGAACTCTCGATAAATCAGCTTCCGTATTATTTGTGGTGGGACGCAAAGATACTGGTGCACTCGAGGCTCAAATCCGTGGTTCACGTCATGCGTGGGACATGCGTGTGGTGGGTGTGGATAGTTTGGTTCGATTGGTGCGTGTCAAAGAAAAATCAAGTGAAGATCAAACGGTTATACAGATCCGCGAGTTACTCAGACCGTTTGAATATACTCGCGTAGATAGAATCTTGGATGTAGTATTCAACGCCGCCAATGATGTAACCCAAGATGAACAGCCCTATGATTCTGAGGGTCAAAATGATAGCGATGAAGCAACTTCGATAACGCAAGATCGAACGCCGCAACAGAAATTGGATGATGTTCGTCTGAAAGTAGCGGAAGCTCTTAACCTCAAGCTGGGGGCAAATCTCATCCGCAAACGACAAGCCTTGTTCGAGGACAAGGAGGGGAGCGTCCGCGCCTGTATCACCGTGTCGAAACGTTATGACAATGCGCTGCAACCATATTGGTATGCCTTTCACCCTAAGTGGGATGCCTTTTTGGAAGGCGCCCAGCACGGGTATATGGTATTTGGTTGTGTCGACCGGAATGATGCATTTGCTATCCCAATATCTGAGATGAGGAAAATTCTTCCCAGCCTCAATCAAACCATCAAATCAGATGGCAGCGTATATTGGCATGTCAAATTTGCGGATTTTTCAACTGGATTAGTCTTATTTGCCTCAAAGACGGGCGAGAAGTTCTCGCTCCAAAATTACCGAGTTGAACTTCAATGATCCTCGTCATCGACAATTACGACAGCTTCACCTGGAACCTCGTCCATTACCTGATGGAGATGGGCGCCGAAGTGGATGTCGTCCGCAACGATGCACTGTCCGCCGGGCAGGCGATCTCCTCGGGCGCGCAGGGGTTCCTGATCTCCCCCGGCCCCTGCACGCCCAACGAGGCCGGGATCAGTCTCGATCTGGTGGGCGCGGCGGCGGACGCGGGCGTGCCGCTGCTCGGCGTGTGCCTGGGCCACCAGTCGATCGGGCAGTATTTCGGCGGCCAGGTCGTGCGCGGCGGGCTGATGCACGGCAAGACCTCGCCCGTCACCCATGACGGCACCGGCATGTTCGCCGGCATCCCTTCGCCCTTCACCGCCACGCGCTATCACTCGCTGATCGTGACCGACATTCCCGATGTGCTGGCGGTCAACGCCACCTCGGACGATACCCACGTCATGGGCTTCCGCCACCGCGAGCTGCCGATCCACGGCGTGCAGTTCCACCCGGAATCGATCGCCACCGAGCACGGCCACGCCATGCTGGCGAGCTTCCTGCGGCTGTGCGGCGTGGACGCGAAAGTCCCGGCGTGACCGCGCTGCCGCCGGTCGACCATCCGCTCGACGAGGACACGGCCGAGCGGGCCTTCGCCGCGATTCTCGATGGCACGGTGCCGGACGAGACGATCGCCGCCTTCCTCGTCGCGCTGTCGGAGCGGGGCGAGACCGCGAGCGAGATCGCCGGCGCGGCGCGGGCGATGCGCGCGCGGATGATCCCGTTGCAGGCCCCCGCCAACGCCATCGACGTCTGCGGCACCGGCGGCGACGGGCACCATACGCTCAACGTCTCCACCGCCGTCAGCCTCGTCGTCGCGGCCTGCGGCGTGCCCGTGGCCAAGCACGGCAACCGCGCCGCCAGTTCCAAGGCCGGCGCGGCCGACACGCTGGAAGCGCTTGGCCTCAACCTCAATCGCGCCGCCGAAACGGCGGAAGAAACACTGGCCGACCTTGGTATCGGTTTCCTTTTCGCCGCGCGCCATCACCCGGCGATGGGCCGCATCATGCCGATCCGCAAGGCGATCGGCAGGCGCACGATCTTCAACCTGATGGGGCCGCTCGCCAATCCGGCACGGGTCTCGCGCCAGCTCGTCGGCATTGCGCGGCCCGCCTATGTGCCGATCTACGCCGACGCGCTGGGCCGGCTCGGCACCGCGCGGTCGTTCGTCGTTTCGGGCGACGAGGGGCTGGACGAACTGTCGCTCGCCGGCGGCAACGAACTGGCCGACGTGACCGGGCCGGAAATCGTGATGCGCCGCGTCACGCCGTCCGATGCCGGCCTGCCCGTCGCGCCGCTCGCGGCGATCCGGGGCGGCGATCCCGCGTACAACGCCGAAGCGCTGCGCCGCCTGCTGCTTGGCGAACCCGGCGCCTATCGCAACGCCGTGCTGATCAATGCCGCCGCCGCGCTGATGGTCGCGGGCGAGGTGGGCGACTGGCACGAAGGCGTGGAGGAAGCCGCCGAGGCGATCGACAAGGGGCTGGCCAAGGCCCTGCTCGATTGCTGGATCGTGGCGCTTCGGTAGAGGGCGGGATTGGGGGCGTATTGGTGTCTCGACTTCGCGCGGCACGAACGGCGGTTGAGAGCATCCAGCGCGCGTTCGTGCCGCGCGAAGTCGAGACACACCGCACCACCCTCTCGACTCGCCCCGCACAGTCCCGCTAAAGCGCCGCGATGACCGACAAGCTCACCGAGATCTGCGACACCAAGCGCAGCGAAGTCGCCGTCCGCAAGGCCGCTACCTCGCTGGCCGACCTCACCGCCCGCGCTGCCGGGCAGAGCGCCCCGCGCGGTTTCGAGGCGGCGCTGCGCGCGAAAGCCGCCGCGGGCTATGCGCTGATCGCGGAGATCAAGAAGGCGAGCCCCTCCAAGGGCCTGATCCGCGCCGATTTCCAACCCGCCGAACACGCCCGGCAGTATGAGGCCGGGGGCGCGGCCTGCCTCTCGATGCTGACCGACGCGCCCTATTTCCAGGGGCACGAGGATTTCCTGATCGCCGCCCGCGCCGCCTGCGCACTGCCGGTGTTGCGCAAGGATTTCATGGTCGATCCCTGGCAGGTCACCGAAGCCCGCGCGATCGGCGCCGACGCCATCCTGATCATCGTCGCCGCGCTGGACGACGGCGCGATGGCCGAGATCGAATCCGCCGCGCTCGACCACGGCATGGACGTGCTGGTGGAGGTTCACAACGAGGCGGAAATGGAGCGCGCCGCACGGCTGCGCTCGCGCCTGATCGGCGTCAACAACCGCGATCTCAAGCGCTTCGTCACCGATATCGCCATCACCGAACGGCTGGCCCCACTGGCGCCCGAAGGGACGCTGCTGGTCAGCGAAAGCGGCATCAACACCCACGCCGATCTCCAGCGGCTCGAACGCTGCGGCGCGCGCACCTTCCTGGTGGGCGAAAGCCTGATGCGACAGGCCGATGTCACGGCCGCGACAAAGGCTTTGCTCCAGGGCTGATCCGCCGCTCCGCATCGGTCCATTTTCACCGTACCTCGCGTCCCGGCGCAGCGGTAGGGGCGGTCCCGTCACAACGGCGCGGGCGGCAAGGTGAAAGGCGGCATGAAGGCAGTCTTGCGGGGATCGCGCCGCGTCCTGCCCGCGCCTGGCACGGTTATCACCTTCCACACCGCCCCGTTCACGCGCTTTTCGCCGGAAGAAACCGGGCGGTGGGCCGCGTTCCGCGTGATCGGCGCCACCCCCGCGATGATCGCGGTTCTCGTGCTCGACGGGATCTGGACCGCGCCGCCCACGCTTGCGGACGCCGCCGCCTGCGGCATCCTGTGCGAACACCGGTTCTCCCTGCGCCAAGAGCCGGCGATCTTCGGCCAGCGCCCGCCAGACTGGAAGCTCGTCGACTTGCGCGAACCCGCGTTGCTGGGCGAAGGGCCGCTGTCCGCGCAGGACCTCGCCCACGCTGAAGCCATCGCCTGTTACGGTATCGGCGCGCGCTATGGCACCTCGCTCGACAGCGCGAGCATCGCGGCCGAAGGCGAATGGCGTTGGGCGCATGATCGCGGTGCGCTGCGCGACGAAGTCGCGCGCGAACTGGCCGCTGAAAAGACGGAAGCTGCGGCCGCCCGCGCCCGCCAGGCCGCACGGACAGCCGGGCTGACGTGGGATCGCCTGCGCGCCAAAACGCCGCTGGCAGGTTGGGATGCCGCCACCATGGACCTGCCGCCCGCCTTCGTCGCAGGTGCGCGCAGAACGCTCCTTCAAACTTGCACCGAACTCGCCACGCTGGCGCCGAAGCCGCGCAAGCCCGCCGCGCGCGCGATCTTCAAGCGCTGCGTGGCCTGGTTCAACCATGCCGATCACCGCATCGGCGGCATGATCGGCATGGCGGAGCGCGACGACATCCGGGCGGCGCTCGCCGAGATGGCCCTGCTTGCCGGGCAGAAGCGGCTGCTGGAGGAAATCGACGGTTGGCGCGACTGGTAGGGACGGACGGCGCCCTGTCGCATCGCTCGTCACCCCGGACTTGATCCGGGGTCTCGCTGTTCACGCGGCGACCATCGGCAAACGGGATCCCGGATCAAGTCCGGGATGACGCGGGGGAGGACAGTGAAGCCCCCCCTGTCCTAAGTGGCAATCCTCTGGCATGACCACGGCATGACAGCCTGTTTCCTCCCATCTTCCGGCGCGATTTTCGCCGCTCCCTGCCCGCCAGGCGTTCCTTCGCGATGGACCGCGGCGCCTTCGCAAGATTTCTACGCATGAGCGGCCTGACGCACCTCGATTCGCAAGGTCATGCCCACATGGTCGATGTCGGCGGCAAGGCGGAAACGGCGCGCATCGCCATCGCGCGGGGCAGCATCCGCATGACGCCGGCCACGCTTGCGGCCATCCGCGAAGGCGATGCGCCCAAGGGCGACGTTCTGGCCGCCGCGCGGATCGCCGGGATCATGGCGGCGAAGAAGACCGGCGATCTCATCCCCCTGTGCCACCCGCTCGCGCTCGATGCCGTCGCGGTGGACTTCGCCTTCGTCGCCGATGGCGTGGAGGTGACTGCCACAGCGTCGCTCACCGGCCGGACCGGGGTGGAAATGGAAGCGCTGACCGCCGTCTCGATCGCGCTGCTCACGATTTACGACATGGCCAAGGCGCTGGACAAGGGCATGGTCATCGAACAGGTCCGCCTGATCGAAAAGCGCGGCGGCAAGTCGGGCACGTGGAGAGCGGACGAAGGGCGCGCGGACGAAGGGCGGCAAGGCCAGGCATGAAAACTCCGCCGCTACCGCTGGAGGAGGCGCAGCGCCGCCTGCTCGCCCTGGCCCCCGCGCTGCCGGTCGAACATCGCCCCGCCGCCGAGTGCCTCGGCTTCCATCTCGCCCAGCCGCTCGCCGCACGGCGCAACCAGCCCGAAGCCGCGCTATCCGCCATGGACGGGTATGCCCTGCGCGCCGCCGATCTGCCCGGCCCGTGGACCGTGGTCGGCGAAAGCGCCGCCGGCCATCCTTTCGACGGCTCGGTCGCGACGGGGCAGGCCGTGCGGATCAGCACCGGCGCCGTGCTTCCCGATGGCGCGGACATGGTGCTGATCCAGGAAGACGCCGCGCGCGAGGACGACAGCCTGCGCCTGACGGGCGAACCGCCTCTGCCCCGAGACAAGCACATCCGCCCGCGCGGCATGGATTTCGCGCTCGACGCGCCCTTGCTGCCGGCCGGGCAGCGCATGGGCGCGGCGCAGATCGCGCTCGCCGTCTCCGCCGGGCATCATTATCTTGCCGTGCGACGGCCGGTGAGGCTCGCCGTGATCGATTGCGGCGATGAACTGGTCGCCCCCGGCACCCCGCTCGCGCCGCACCAGATTCCGGCCAGCAACGGCCCGATGCTGGCGGCGCTGGCGGCGAGTTGCAAAGTCGTGACCGACCGCATCGGGCCGATTCCCGACCGGCTCGAGGACCTGACCGCCGCGCTGGAGCGCGTGCGCGATGCCGATGTCGTCGTCACCAGCGGCGGCGCTTCGGTGGGCGATCACGATCTCGTTCGCCCGGCGATCGAGGCGACCGGGGCCACGCTGGACTTCTGGCGTGTCGCGATCAAGCCGGGCAAGCCGCTGATGGTGGCGCAACGCGGCACGCAAGTGATCCTGGGCCTGCCCGGCAACCCCGCCGCCGCTTTCGTGACCGGCTACCTGTTCCTGTTGCCGCTGCTCCGAGCCGCGCTGGGCGCGGTGGAAACCCTGCCGCGTGTCATTCCCGCCCGCCTCGCGCAGGATATGCCGGCGGGCGGCGGACGCACCGAATTCCTGCGCGCCCGCTGGGACGGCGCCAGCGTGACGCTCGATCCCCTGCAGGATTCCGGTGCGCTGTCGTCGCTCGCGCGCAGTAATGCGCTGGTCCGGCGCGAAGCCCGCGCGCCATTGACGCCGGCGGGAACGGATGTTCCGGTCTATTTGCTGGAAAATGGCGGAATTGCTTGACGAGTGCATTTTGGTTGCTTATTCGTTCCGCATTCGTTCACTATGGAGTGACGCGCAATGCTGACGCGCAAGCAGCACGAACTGCTGACTTTCATCCAGCTCCGGCTTGAGGAGTCCGGCATTTCCCCCTCGTTCGAGGAGATGAAGGAAGCCCTCGATCTCAAATCGAAATCGGGTGTCCACCGCCTGATTTCCGCGCTGGAGGAACGCGGCTTCATCCGCCGGCTGCCCAACCGCGCCCGCGCGCTGGAAGTGCTGCGCCAGCCAGACAGCGCCACCACCAAGGCCACGTCGCGCGCGGCTCCCGCCAACGATGTGGTCGTGCCGCTGCGCAGCCCGCCGAAGACCGCACCTGCGCCGGCGAACGACGTCATCGAAGTGCCGCTGCACGGCCGCATCGCCGCCGGTGCCCCGATTGAAGCGCTGGAAGGCTCCAGCGTGCTGCCGGTGCCCGCCGCCCTGCTCGGCGCGGGCGAACATTACGCGCTCGAAGTATCCGGGGATTCGATGGTCGATGCCGGGATTTTCGATGGCGATTTCGCGCTGGTCCGCCGCACGGACATCGCCCGCGATGGCGAAATCGTGGTGGCGCTGATCCGGGGCGAGGAAGCGACGCTCAAGTATCTGCGCCGCGAAAAGGGCATGATCCGGCTCGATCCCGCCAACGCCGCCTACGATCCGCAATATTACCGCCCCGATGAAGTGCAGGTACAGGGCAAGCTCGCGGGGCTGCTGCGCCGCTATCACTGATCCGTTGATGCGGGCGACGGCGCGGCTTCCGGCCGGCGCGTTGCCCGCCAGCGATACCAGCCGTGGTGCCCCTGCGTCTCGGCCACGGTGCGCACGGTGCCGGCGGCAAGGTCGATAGCCAGTCCGCCAGTTCGCGCCAGCAAGGCCCGGTCCGCTTTCAGCATCCGGGGCAGGCAAGTGCGTGGCAGGCGGCGATCTGCGATGACGATGTCGGCCGCGGCACAGGCGCGCTTCAGTTCATTAATCGCTACCAGATCCTGCCCGCGCGCCATCAATACGGCGAACGATCGACCGCCACGTTCAAGGGTGATCCGGCAGAAATCACCGTTGCAGACCGCGCCGGGCCAGGTATCGAGCGGGCGGACATCTCCCTCCATCCCTGCCATTTCCAGCAGGTTCTCGCGCGTATAGTCCCCCCGCGTCTGGCGCAGCACCAGCAGTTCCGCCCCTTCACCGGTGATGCCGACATGCCGGCCATCGCCCGACACCAGGATGTCCGGCGGGCGCATCGTCGCGAACACCAACGCGGCCACTGCAGCCGGAACGAAGCCCCACAGGCGGACGGTGCCGGTCCACAGCGCCAGCCACAGCCCGCCGGCGACGAACAGCGCGAACACCCACGGCGGCATCGACGGCATCAGCGTCACTGCGCCGGGCTGCTCCGCCGTCACATGCGCCAGCCACAGCAGGAGTTCGAGCGACTTGCCCGTCAGCCACCATGCCGGCCCGCCCGCTCCCGCCACGTCCAGCACCAGCGCCAGCGCGATCAGCGGCATGGTCACGAACGTGGTCAGCGGAATGGCGATGACATTGGCCGCCGCGCCATAGATGCCCGCGCGGTGGAAATGGAACAGGCCGATCGGCATCAGCGCAAGCTCGATCACCACGCCCGTCGCCAGCAGCATCACGAGATGCCGCCCCAGGCGAAGCAGCGCCCCTTCCTCGCGAGCGGCCAGGAAGCGCTTGGCCGGCGCGGAACCGTGGAACGCGATGATCGCGATCACCGAGGCGAAGCTCATCTGGAAGCTCGGCCCGAACACGGCCTCGGGCCAAAACACCATGACGAAGAACGCCGCCACCGCCAGCATCCGCAGCGACAGCGGATCGCGCCCCAGCGCCAGCGCCGCCAGCACCAGCAAGGCGCCGATGCACGATCGCACGGTCGGCACTTCCGAGCCCGTCAGCAGGGTATAGGCAATGCCCGCCAGCGCGCCCGCCGCCGCGGCGACGATCGGCAGGCGCACGCGCAGCGCCACGAAGGGAAACAAGGCGAACAGGCGCACGGTCAGGAAATAGACTGCCGCAATCACCGCGCTGACGTGCAGACCGCTGATCGAAAGCAGATGCGTCAGCCCGGCATCGCGCATCGCGTCCTCGTCGGTCGGCGCAATGCTGCCCCGATCGCCGCTGGCCAGCGCGGCCGCGATCGAACCGGGCGATCCGGCGAGACGGGCGCGGATGTGATCAGCCAGGTGTTGCTGCCAGCGGCGTAGCACCCCTCCCCCCTCAGGCGGGCCCAGCACATCGACCGGCCCGACCACACTCCCGGTCGCGGCAAGGCCCTGGAACCACGCGGCCCGGGCGAAGTCGTAGCCGCCCGGCAGCATCGGCGGAGCGGGCGGCATCAGGCGCGCCCGCAGCCGCACCGTGGCGCCTTCGGCCAGACCAGGCCTGTCCTCTTCCAGCGGCAGGTTCACGCGCACCCGCATCGCGCCGGGCACGCCTTCCATCCGCGCGTCGATGAGGAGGCGCACCCTCCCCCTCGCGCTTTCCTCCTGCCGGTCGAGAATGCGGCCCTCCACCCAGCTGAAGGTCGGATGGCCCACCCCCGACTTTCCGACGAGGGCGGACTTGCTCCACACCGTCACGCACCCAGCCGCCACCATCAGCGCCAGCGACAGCAAGGCAAGCCGGACGTAGTCCAGCGAACCCTCGCGCGGGATCGTCAGGGCCAGCGCCGCCACCGCCGCGCAGGCGGCAAGAAGCGCCATCCATTGCCACGGACCGTCGAGTTCGACCCAGCTTGCGATTCCCGCCAGGAACGCGACCGCAAGCCATGGCGCACGCTCGAACGGGCGGGCGGCGAGGAATGCGTTGCTCGACGGAAGTATGCTGGACAAGCGCCGATAATTGGCCCAATGCCGCGCCGGTTCCACCGGCAGATTCACCGCCGGTTCAGCCTCAGTTTCGACTGCGGCCATGGACGCCATGGAATGCAATAGGAAGGACCGCGCGGCCGATGGCAAGCGCCACTGAAACCGTTTCCGCACAATCGGCCGCCAGAGCCGGCCAGGAACGCTCCGGCGTTGTTACGCGCTTTGCTCCCTCGCCGACCGGGTTCCTGCATATCGGCGGCGCCAGGACCGCGCTTTTCAACTGGCTGTTCGCCCGCCACCACGGCGGCACGTACCTGCTGCGGATCGAGGACACCGATCGCGCCCGCTCCACCGACGCGGCGATCGACGCGATCTTCGACGGGCTGGAGTGGCTGGGCCTGACCGGCGACGAACCGGCCGTGTTCCAGTTCGCCCGCTCGGAACGCCACGCCGAAGTGGCGCATGCGCTGCTCGCGGCCGGCCATGCCTATCGCTGCTACCTGACGCAGGAAGAGCTGGCCGCGCGCCGCGCCAAGGCGCAGGAAGAACGCCGCCCGTTCCGCATCGACAGCGAATGGCGCGACGCCGATCCCGCGACCTGGCCCGCGGGCCAGCCCTATGTCGTGCGGATCAAGGCCCCGCGCGAGGGGCAGACGGTCATCGCCGATCTGGTGCAGGGCGAGATCACGGTCAGCAACAGCGAGATCGACGATTTCATCCTGCTGCGCTCGGACGGGACGCCGACCTACATGCTCGCGGTCGTGGTCGACGATCACGACATGGGCGTGACGCACGTGATCCGCGGCGACGATCACATCAACAACGCCTTCCGCCAGCTCGTTATCATTCGCGGTATGCACGCGATCGAAGGCGGCTGGCCGGACCCGGCCTATGCCCACATCCCGCTGATTCACGGCGCGGACGGGGCCAAGCTTTCCAAGCGCCACGGCGCGCTGGGCGTGGACGCCTATCGCGACGAGATGGGGCTGCTGCCCGAAGCGGTGTTCAACTACCTGCTGCGCCTTGGCTGGGGCCATGGCGACGAGGAGATCATCTCCCGCGATCAGGCGGTCGAATGGTTCGATATCGGCCACGTCGGCAAGGGCGCGTCGCGGTTCGATTTCAAGAAGCTGCTGAATCTCAACGGCCACTATCTGCGCGAAGCGGACGATACGCGGCTGGCGGGTCTGGTCGCTTCCCGGCTCAAGCCGCTGGCCCCCGCGTTCGACGAGGCGCGGGACATGGCGCTGCTGGAGCAGGCGATGCCCGTGCTCAAGGTACGCGCGGCCGATCTCAACGAGCTGGCGCAGGGCGCCGTGTTCCTGTTCTCGCAGCGTCCGCTGCCGCTCGACGCGAAAGCGCAGGGCCTTCTGACGGACGACGCACGCACCATTCTCGCAGCGATCATCTCCAGGATCGATGCGGAATGCGACTGGACAACCTCCACGCTGGAGGCCAGTCTCAAGGCCATGGCAGAGGAGCTGGGAGTAGGACTGGGCAAGCTTGCCCAGCCGTTACGCGCAGCGTTGACGGGTCAGACAACCTCGCCGGGCATATTCGACGTGCTGGTCTTGCTGGGCAAGGAGGAAGCGCTTGCGCGACTCCGGGACCAATCCGCATGAACCAGTTCGTTTTCCAGTCTCCTTGCCGTATCTCCCACGGCACAACCCAGATCAGGAGGGCTTAGCGTGAGCGAAAACCAGGCTACTTTGAGCGCGGACGGCAAGACTGTCGAAATGCCGGTCCGCAGCGGCACCATCGGGCCGGATGTGGTCGATATCCGCAAGCTCTACGGGCAGACCGGCCTGTTCACCTACGATCCCGGCTTCACCTCCACCGCGAGCTGCGATTCCGCGATCACCTATATCGATGGCGATGAAGGCGTGCTGCTGCACCGCGGCTATCCCATCGGCCAACTTGCCGAACACTCCTCGTTCATGGAAGTCAGCTACCTGCTGCTGAACGGCGAGTTGCCGAACCAGGATGAACTTGCCGAGTTCACCCGCACGATCAGCCGCCACACCATGGTGCATGAACAGCTCAGCACGTTCTATCGCGGCTTCCGTCGCGATGCGCACCCCATGGCGATCATGTGCGGCGTGGTCGGCGCGCTTTCAGCGTTCTACCATGACTCCACCGACATCGCCGACCCGCAGCACCGCACGATCAGTTCGCACCGCCTGATCGCCAAGATGCCGACGATCGCGGCCATGGCGTACAAGTATTCGGTCGGCCAGCCGTTCCTCTATCCGAAGAACGAACTGTCCTACACCGGCAACTTCCTGCGCATGACCTTCGGCGTTCCGGCCGAGGAATACGAAGTCGTGCCCGAAGTGGAACGGGCGATGGACCGCATCTTCATCCTCCATGCCGATCACGAACAGAACGCCTCGACCTCGACCGTGCGCCTTGCCGGATCGTCGGGCGCCAACCCGTTCGCGTGCATGGCGGCGGGCATCGCCTGCCTGTGGGGGCCGGCGCATGGCGGCGCGAACGAAGCCGCACTGAACATGCTCAAGGAAATCGGCACGCCCGACAAGATCCCGCACTACATCGAGCGCGCCAAGGACAAGAACGATCCGTTCCGCCTGATGGGCTTCGGCCACCGCGTGTACAAGAACTACGATCCGCGCGCGACTGTGATGCAGCAGACGGTGCGCGAGGTGTTCACGGCGCTGAAGGTGAACGATCCGCTGTTCGAAACCGCGCTTCGCCTCGAAGAGATCGCGCTCAACGATCCCTATTTCATCGAGAAGAAGCTGTTCCCGAACGTGGACTTCTATTCGGGCATCATCCTGTCGGCGATCGGCTTCCCGACCACAATGTTCACCGTGCTGTTCGCGCTGGCCCGCACCGTGGGCTGGGTGGCGCAGTGGAACGAAATGATCTCCGATCCCGGCCAGAAGATCGGTCGTCCGCGCCAGCTCTACACCGGGCCGACGCAGCGCGACTATGTCCCGCTGAACCAGCGCTAAGCTTCGGGAGCGGCGGCGATGTTCAGAATGATCCTGCGGATTTTCGGCATCGTCGCCGTCCTGATGGGCGGGCTGTGGATGGGCCAGGGAACCGGCCTTATCCTGTGGCCCGCCTCCAGCTTCATGCTGGATCAACGCGAATGGGTATGGAAAGGCGCGCTGCTCGCCCTGCTGGGCGCCGGCGCGCTATGGCGAGCCTCGCGCCGGCAGGGCTAGATCCCTTTCAGATTTCCGACGCGTCCATTTCGGCGTTCGTATCGGCCGGCAGTTCCAGCACGAACCGCGCGCCCTGCCCCGGCGTCGCCTCCACCGACAGGTCTCCTCCCATCGCGCGCGCCAATCGCCGCGAGATATAGAGGCCAAGCCCGGTTCCGCCGTCGCCCGATCGGCCCAGCCGTTCGAACTTGGCGAACAGCCGATCCACCTGCTCCTGCGTCAACCCCTGCCCTTCATCGGCCACGCACAGCCAGGCGCGCACGCCGTCGGTCCAGCATGACAGCGTGACGGTGGAACTGCCCGGCGTATAGCGGATGGCGTTGTTCACCAGGTTTATCAGGATCTGAAGCACGCGCCGGAACTCGCCGATCGCGGGGGTCCGCGCCTCTTCGGCGGGCGTCGCCAGCCTGATCGCCCGCTCCTGCGCCCGCACCGACAGGATACCCGCCGCGCGCCGCGCGCAATCGGCCAGATCGATCCGATCGGGCGCGGGTTTGAAACCCTCCGCCTCCACCGCTTCCAGATCGGCGAGATCCTCGATCAACCCCAGCAGATGGCGGCCCGCCTCGGCGATATCCCCGGCATAAGTGCTGTATTCGTCCGACAGCGGCCCGGCGAGGCGCGTGCGGATCGTTTCGGCGTTGGCGATGATGCGGTTGATCGGCTGCCGCAGCGCCGGCGCCAGTTCGCGGCCGATGATGCCGTTCCAGCTCGCCGCGTCCGGTGCCTGGGGCGAAGGGGCGACGATTTCATGCGGCACGACGCCGATCCCGTCCGGCACCAGCAGCAGTTCGAAGCCGACATCCCCCATCGGGAAGAGCCGCGCGCGCCAGGGTCGATCCGATCCGTCGATTCCCACCGCCGCATCGTCCAGCAGGCGCCAGTGCAGCGCGCTCTGGTGATGCTCCAACTCCGCCAGCGTCACGAACTCGGTCCAGCGCCGCCCGATCCCTTCGCGCATGGCTGCGGCCATGCCGGCAAGGTCGGCGGCCATGGCATCGACCGAGACCACGCGCTGTTCGGCATCGAGCAGCACTTGCGCTTCCGCGATCTGCCGGACCAGCGCCGCCGCTCCGGGCGCATCCGCGCCGCCCTCCTCCACGGCGGACGTCCGCCACCGGCTGAGTTCGATCCGCGTCCCGTCCGCTTCGGGCGTGACCGCGGCCCACGTGGACAGCGCCCGCGTTTCGTCCACGAACGTTATCGTGCGCGCGAGCGGCGTGCCGGCCCGCCGCGCCGACCGCACCAGTTCAAGCAGAGCCGGGATCGCGATCACGCCGGGCAGCTCGCCCCCGCAGCGCCGTTGCCAGTCCGCCAGCACCTCGCTGGCATCGGTGAGCCGGTCGTCGGGATCGCTGACACCGTGAGCCAGATCGAGCGCCTTCATGGACGCTCGTACCCGGACAGCAGCGCTGCCGCGCGTTCGGGTGCGACAAGGCCAAGGCCCTCTGGAACCGTTCCGCCCGGATGCACCGCCAGGAATTGCGCCGCGATCGCGCTTTCCTCCAGCCCGCAGGCGATCAACCCCAGCAGCAGCCGGGTCTCATGCCCTTCGGCGGTGGCGAAAACGGCGGCTTCGCGCGAGCATCCTGCGCCCAACGCCAGCGCCGTAACGAACAATGCCGCGCCCGCATGGGCCAGCACCAGCGAAACGCCGGCGTGCTCGCCCAGTGCCGCCACCGAGCGGCGCAGCAGGGCCAGGCGGCTGCGCTTTTCGTCCAGTCCGGTGCGCACGATCCGTTCCGCCTGCACCGCATCGGCATCGGCTTCGCGGGCCGCGGCCTGCATTACCCGGATCGCGCGATTCAGCACATCGCCGGGCAATTCCATCAGCGGCAACTGCATCCGCCGCTGCTGCTGGCAGAAGCGCGCCTGCGCCGCCATCAGGTTCACCGCCAGCGTCGAAACCGATGGGTTGGCAGCGCCGATCTGCTCTTGGATCAACGGCGACAATGCCGGATCGAGCGCCGCGCTTTCCCGCAGGCGCACCGCGAGCCGCCATTCGAGCGCAAGAGCATGAAGATGTTCGAGGACTGCCGGCTGTTCCGCCAGCCCGGCAATCAGCGCATCCACCGTCGCCTCGCCATGGTGGCTGGCGCGATCCGGTCCGATCAGGGCGGCCGCGAGCTGGCGGGCACAGTCCGCCAGCATGCCGCGCACGCGAGCCAGAATTTCGTCATCGAAGATCGTTCCCAGCCCGTTGTGCAGGAGATATTGCAGGACTGGTCCGGACCCCGCATACGCGCGCTCCTCCGCCGCCAGCCGCGTGGCCAGCACGTCCTCCATCGCTCCGGAAGCGACTGCGGGAACCACGGGGTCCATCATCGGAAATCTTTTATTCCCGAATGGTTGATGCGGCGTTAGCGGTACGGCGGCCGACAGCGCTTGCGTCGAGCAGCGTTCCCGCCAGCAGCGCTAGCACGACCATCCGAAGCGCGGCGTCGAATGGCCCGATCGCACTGAGCACCGCCAGACCGATGCCGCACAGAAAGCGGTCGCTCAGCCACGATGTCCAGTCGCGCCCCGCGCAGACCGCGGGCACCAGCCGCAGCGTCAGCACCAGGACCAGCGGGGCGAACAGGCGCAGCGCCGCCGCCACGCCCGAAATATCCGCCAGCTCGGACCGCCACGCGCACAGCGCAACGAAGCCGGCATCGAGCAGCAACGCGAAGGCGGCCCCGGTTGGCGCCATCCGGGCCGATGCCAGAAGCGATGCCCGCTCCACGCGAGCGAGCAGCGCGGCGCATTCGGCCACGAGCCAGCAGAGCGCCAGCAGGACAAAGCCGATCGTCGCGCTGCCGAACCAGCCCGCGCCGACGCCCAGCACGCCCAGCGCGACTGAGGCGATGGTAACGATATAGGGCCGGGTGCCGGCGTGCAGCAGCGCGGGGCCGATCTTCTGCACGGCGATGCCGGCCAGCATTTCGCCCGGCGACCGGCGGTGCGCACCGATGGTATGCAGCCGCAGCCAGCCCGGCTCGGCCCGGTGTGCTTCATCCTCGCTGCGGATAAGGCGCCACCGGCCCTGATCGATGAACGCAAAGGGAATATCGCGCTGAGGCACGCCGGCCTGCACCGCGATTCGCAGCAAGGCGGAGGCCGGGCTCCATTCGGGCGGCAATTCGCCCAGCCCCGCCACGACGCGCCCTGGCAATCGCATGGCGCCGGCGCTGGCGTGGTTGATATCGATCCGTTCGAACCCGGCGGCCAATCCCGTTTCGACCGGCATGGTCAGGATCACCGGTCCGTCGTTGAGCAGGCGCAAGGCATCCTCTGGCACGGCAAGCAGCCCGTCGGCCAACACGAGCAGTTCGTCCTCGGGCGAAACCAGCGGCACCAGCGCCCGCCCCGTCGGGATGACATGAAACCGGGCGCCAGCGCTTTCGGCCACGTGCTGGAGCGCCACGAGTTCGCCGGTCAAAGCCTCGGCCTGCACCACGATGCGCGCGCATCCGAAGGCCAGCGCCAGGCCCACCTGATGGCGCAACACCGAACGCCCGCCGATCGGCAGGTGCCCGCGCAGCCCTGACGGTTCTTCCGCCGCTGCATCCATCAGCGATAGCAATGCGACCCGCACGCTCTCCGGCCTCCTGTAAGCCGCCATGGTAGGGCGCGGAGGCAGTTATGCCAAGCGCGCCGCCCGCCTTATCCCCGCCCGGCGGTCCGCCGTGGCGATACGTCAGACTTCGGGCGCGAGCCCATCGATGTGCTGGCGGATTTGCCGGAGGATGCGCGGCTCGCCCGGCGCGGATTCGATCGCTTCGTCGGCGAGTTGCATCAGCGACGTGTCGTGAAAACTGGCGGAAAGGCCCTTCAGCCGCAGCGCGGCCATGTGCCAGTTGCCATCGCACCGCGCACGCGAAAGCAGGTCCAACTGGCGCTCGACACTCTCCACGAAGGCCGCGCGCAGTTCAAGGAACAGGGCCGGATCGTCGCCCGCAGCCGCCGCCAGCGCGGCATCGATGGTTTCGCCGAGATAGGCCATCGGACCATATTCAACAGTCATTGTTAAAACTGGGTTTATGCCGCTGCCCGCGGCGTGGTATGCCGGCTCCATGAGTGGGGGACGCATCATTCCGATCGACAGCAGCCAGCCCGAAGCGGAGGCGGCTGCCGATACGCGCGACAATCAGACGGAACCGCTGGAACTGACCGATCCGATCAGTGACTTGCCGATGTTCGAACCCGACGAAAGCGAATGGTTCGAGGAAGCAACCCATTCTCGGTTTTCAGGCCTTCTCGCGCCCGCGCTGGCGACTTTCGCGATAGGTGCCTGGACGGTTCTTTTCGTGTTGGCCAACCTGGACGTGCTGCGTGCAACGTCCGCTCTGAACGTGTGGGTCCAGTCGATCTCCACATGGTCGATGCCCGTGCTGTTGTGTCTTGTCGCGCTGCTGCTGGTCCTGCGCTTGAGCAAGCGCGAAGCCGCGCGGTTCAACGATGCCGCGCGCGGGCTTTCGCTGGAGTCGCAACGGCTCGAACAGCGTTTGACGAGCGTGAACACCGAACTCTCGCTGGCGCGCAACTTCATTGCCTCGCAAAGCCGCGATCTGGAAGCGCTGGGGCGCATCGCGGTGGAGCGCATTACCGGCAGCGCGGCGCGGTTGCAGGAACTGGTGGTCGATAATGGCGCGCAGGTGGATCGCATCGCCACCGTTTCGGTCAGCGCGCTCGACAACATGGAGAAGTTGCGGGGACAACTGCCGGTCATCGCCAACGCGGCGAAGGATGTGACCAACAATATCGCCGGCGCCGGGCGCACGGCGCATCTCGAACTGGAAAGCCTGGTTGCCGGATTCCAGCGCCTCAACGAGTTCGGCGTGGCGAGCGAGCGGCAGGTCGATTCGATCCGCCGCAAGGTGAACGAGGCGCTCGCCGCGTTCGAGGCCGCGACTCATGAACTCGAAACAACATCGGCCGAGCGCTTTGCCGCGCTGACCGCCGAAGGCGAGGCATTCCGCGAGCGGCTCGATCAGGACGAGATCGCAGCCCTGGCGGCGATCCGCGCGCGCGCCGATCACCTCGCGACCGAACTGGACCAGCACCGCGTCGCCACGATGGCGGCCGAGGCCGAGGCGCTGGATGCCCTGCAACTGCGCTTCGATACGCTGCGCGAGGAAAGCGGCAGGCTTGGCGAACAGATCGCCGCCGCCGAAAGCGACGCGCTCAAGGCCTGGTACGAACGCTCGGCCGCCCATGCCGATACCACGCTGCAATCGCTGGGCGCGGTCAGCCGCGATCATGAAGCGGTGGTGGCGCAGGCGATGGAGCGGCTGGCCGGGTTCGAGGATTCCGCCCGCTCGCTGGTGTCCCGGATCGAAGCGGAAGCCCGGCGGCTGGACGACGAACTGGCACGCCGGCGCGCGAGCACCGAGGCTTCCGCTTCGGAACAGCGCGCCGCGCTGACGCGCCGTCTGACCGAGATCGATGATGCCATCCTGCTGCGGCGCCAGGCAATGGAAGCCGCCGGCGCCGAAGCAGCCGACGCGCTGGCCGCCAAGCTTGCCGAACTGGACCAGGTGATCGAGGAACAGCGCCGGCAACAAATGCAGAGCACCCGGCAGCTCGCCACGCATTGCGATCAGATCGCCGAACGCGTGGTGTCGTTCTCGCTGGCGCTGCGCGCTTCTGGCGAACAGGGCGGGGAAACCGCGCAGGCCGTCGATCAGGCCTTGGGTCTGCTCAACCAGCGGCTTGCGGAATCGCGCGAGGCCCTGTCGAAAACGGACGTGCAGATCGGGGAACTGACGCTGGCGGCGGTTCGCCTGCTCGAACTGATCCAGGTGAGCGGCGAGCATACCCGCACGCAGCTTCCCGAAGCGCTGCGCAGTTCCGAAGCCGGACTGAAAGGCATCGAGGATCGCGTGTTCATGCTGCGCGACACGTTGCGCGAAGCGGGCGACAGTGGGCGCACCCTGTCCGAAGACATCGTCGCCACGCGCGGCGAAGTGCGCGATGCGATCAAGGACGTCGGCCGGTTTCAGGAAGCCTTTCTCAGCCGTGCCGCCGAACAGCAGGTCAGTATCAGCGAACTGCGCCAGATCCTTGCCACGGCGCGCGACGAAAGCGAGGAGCTGGCCACGCAAGTTGACGAGCGGCTTACCGAAGTGCTCACGCGGCTCTCCAGCGTCGCTTCGGGGATCGCCTCGGAACTGCGCGAAGGCACCGTCGGCGAAATCGAGGAAATCGCGAACCAGCTCGGCGACCAGAGCGGAGCGGCCATCGTGCGCGTGCTTCAGGGACGCGGCGCGGAACTGGTGGGCAAGCTGGAAGAAGCGATCGACGCCGCAACGCAGGCGAGCCGTGATTCGGTTATCCAGATGCGCGATCAGTTAAGCCGCGTGGACGAACTGGCCGGCAATCTGGAAGCGCGCGTCGAACGCCTGCGCGAACGCGCAACCGAACAGGTCGACAACGATTTTGCCCGGCGGGTGGCGCTCATCACCGAATCGCTCAACTCGACCTCCATCGATATCGCCAAGGCGCTGTCGACCGACGTGTCGGAAACCGCGTGGGCGGCCTATCTCCGCGGAGACCGGGGCATCTTCACACGGCGCGCGGTCAGCCTGATCGACAACGGGCAGGCCAAGGCGATCCAGAACCACTACGAACGCAACCGCGATTTCCGCGAGAACGTGAACCATTACATCCACGATTTCGAGGCGATGCTGCGCCAGCTTCTGTCCACACGCGATGGCAACGCGCTGGGCGTGACGCTGCTGTCCTCGGACATGGGCAAGCTCTACGTGGCGCTGGCGCAGGGCATCGAGCGGCTGCGGGGATAGGTTCAACCCGATCTTAACCAAAACCGCGTAACAGGCATCGCACTGCCCGGAGATGCGCTGGTTGCCCGCGCGTAAACCATACCCTTTTTTAGCCGCTTAACAGCCCTGTCCCTAACGCCCGGTGCGATAACACGTATGGGTAGAAATCATGGGACTGACACTTGGTGGTCTGTTCGGCTGGGTAGCGCCGAAGCAGACGACGAACAACAATACCGTTGCATCATCCACGACAACGCAGGCGGCTCCGGCCACAAACACTTCGACATCCACGGCAGTCGCAAGCGCGCCCGTCGCGAATAGCGGGACCTCGCCCGCATCGACCGGAAGCGTAAACTCGCCGGGCGTGATCGTGGAAACCGGCACTACGCCCGCGGAGCCGGTAACCTACTCTGTTCCGACGGTCGCGCCTGCCCCGGTCGAGACTGCTTCGGTGGCATCGTCGCCCGCTTCGTCGAACGACAATACCTCTGTCGCAGCGCCGGCCGTTACCGATAGCCAGCCCGGTGCGCAGGAACCCGTTGCGGCCGATCCGGCGACGGCAACCGCACCGCCGGCAGCTGTGGCCGCCAACCCGCCGGCCTCGGAAGTTAGCACGCCAGCGGACGCGCCTTCCGCCGTGTCGTCAAGCGTGGCCGCCGAAGGCCCCGAGGTGGCGGAGAACAAGGCGGCGCAGCGACAGGCGCCAGTCGACGACGAGCCAGCAGCTTCGCCGCCGGCTAGCACGGCAGAACCCGTCAGCAACGCGGCAACGACAAGCCTGGCATCGCCCTCGACCGATCAACCGGCATCGAAAGACCAGACCGCGCCTGCGACATCGTCTTCGCCCGCCGGGACGCAATTCTCGATCGCCGGGCAGGTCAAGGCCATCGCACAAGCCCGGCGCGCCGCTGCCGACAAGGTGGAAGCGGATTCCGCGGAGCAGACGGAGCGCTTCACCCACGCCGAGATATGGGCGCGGGCGGCCTACGAAATGATGGCGCAGGCATCCGCGCAAAACGTCAAGGCCCTGCACCTCGTCACATTGGATTGATCGCGGCATTCGCCGAAAAGAAAGGGGCGCTTCCCGAAAGAAGCGCCCCTTTCTTTTTCAGATCCGATCGAACCGGTCGATCAGGGCAGCGGCGGCACCGGCTGCGGCGGAATGCCCGCGTCGTCCTCATGCACCTCGACCGTACCACGGCCCACATGGCTGCGGCTGCGGCTGTAGGCGAAATAGACCAGCAGGCCCACCGCCGCCCAGACGACGAACAGCATCTGGCTCTTCACGTCCAGCTTGTAGAACAGATAGAGGCAGCCCAGAAACGACAGCGGTGCGGTGATCATGATCGCCGGGGTGCGAAACGGACGATGCCGTGAAGGTTCCGTGCGCCGCAGGATCAGCACCGCGACCGAAACCGCCGCGAACGCGAACAGCGTGCCGGAGTTCGAGATGTTGGCAAGCAGGCCCACCGGGAAGAATGCCGAGAACAAGGCCACGAACACACCCGTCAGGATGGTGATGACGTGCGGGGTATTGAACTTGGGATGGATCTTGGAAAAGGCCGCCGGAAGCAGGCCATCACGGCTCATCACGAAGAAGATGCGGGTCTGGCCGAACATCATCATCAGGATCACCGAAGGAAGGGCAAGGCCGGCGGCCAGGCCGATCAGATTGCCGATCTGCGGCCAACCGATCTCGCGCAGCGTCCACGCCAGCGCTTCCTTGGAGCAGACCACCGCCTGATCGCCAATGGCAGCGCACTGCGCCGCCAGTTCGCGGCTGCCGGGCTCGAGGCCCATGCCGTGGGCGTCCATGACCGGCTGCGCACCGACCGAACCGATCACGCCCGCTGCCACCAGAAGATAGAAAATGGTGCAGATCGCCAGGCTGCCGATCAGGCCGATCGGCATGTTCCGCTGCGGATTCTTGGTTTCCTCGGCGGCGGTCGAAACCGCGTCGAAGCCGACATAGGCGAAGAAGATCGAGGCGGCCGCCGCGCCCACGCCGCTGAAGCCCAGCGGCATGAACGGTTCGAAGTTCTTCATGTTCATCACCGGAACCGACAGGATGACGAACAGCGTCAGCGCGGAAACCTTGATGGCCACAAGCACGGCGTTGACCGTCGCGCTTTCCTTGGTGCCGATCACCAGCAGCCAGGTCACGAGGCTGGCGATGAGCATGGCCGGCAGATTGATCACGCCGCCGTCATAGGGGCCGCGCACGAGCAGATCGGGTATGTCTATGTGGAAGGCGTTCTCCACCAGCCCCACGACATAGCCCGACCAGCCGACGCTGACCGCGCCGGCGGCCACCGCATATTCCAGGATCAGGGCCCAGCCGACCATCCAGGCGACAAGTTCGCCCATCACGGCATAGCTGTAGGTATAGGCGGAGCCGGAAACCGGTACCATCGCCGCCATTTCGGCATAGCACAGGGCGGCAACGGCGCAGACGAAGCCCGCGATGACGAAGCTGAGCATCATGCCCGGCCCGGCCTTCTGCGCCGCTTCGGCCGTCAGCACGAAAATGCCGGTGCCGATCACGGCGCCGATGCCGAGCATGGTAAGTTGGAAGGCGCCGAGCGAGCGATGCAGCGATTTCTTCTCGGCAGTTGCAAGAATGGCGTCGAGTGGTTTGACGCGACCAAACATGGAATTCTCCCGCCTTGGACCGATGCAGGCCGCCGATCCCTCGGAACGGTTACACCGGCAACCAGGTTGTGGCGGAGGAAGCTAGCGGCAAGGTTCCGTCACGCAAAGGTCTTTTTCCCCCGCCTTCTAGGGATGCCGGCATGCTTGCGGGCGGCGAACGATGGTCTAGAAGGCTTGTCCCCGTATTCCGAAGGGACCGCATGCATGTCCACGACGTTCCAGCTCGATACCGCGACCAGCCGCGCCAACCCGACGCCGGCGCCGATGAAGCGCCTGACGGTTCCGGCGATCCGCCGGCGCAAGAAGGACGGAGTGACCGACCAGCCCGTGGTGATGCTGACCGCCTACACCGCGCGGCAGGCACAGTTGCTCGATGCGCATTGCGATCTTCTCCTGGTTGGGGATTCGCTGGGGCAGGTGATCTACGGCCTGCCTTCGAGCGTTCCCGTCACGCTCGACATGATGGCCGCGCATGGCGCGGCGGTGGTGCGCGGCAGCTATCACGCCGCCGTAGTGGTGGACATGCCCTTCGGCGCCTATGAAGGTTCACCGGAACAAGCGTTCGCCAGCGCCTCGCGCCTGCTGAAGGAAACGGGGTGCGCGGCGGTGAAGCTCGAAGGGGGCGAGGCGATGGCGGAAACCGTGGCCTTCCTCACCCGCCGGGGCATCCCGGTGATGGGCCATGTCGGCCTGACGCCGCAGGCGGTGAACGTGCTGGGCGGCTACAACGCGCGTGGACGGAGCGAAGCGGAAGCCGCCAAGATCGTCGGCGATGCCAGGGCACTGGCCGATGCCGGCGCGTTTGCCATCGTGATCGAAGGTGTGGTGGAACCCATCGCCATCCAGATCACGCAGGCCGTGCCCTGCCCCACCATCGGCATCGGCGCATCGGCGCAGTGCGACGGGCAGGTGCTGGTGACCGAGGATATGCTGGGCATGTTCGAACGGGTGCCGCGTTTCGTGAAGATCTACGAAAACCTGGCGGAGACGATTTCCGGCGCGGCCGCGCGCTATGCCGACGAGGTCCGCTCCCGGACCTTCCCCGGCATCGAACAGACCTACCAGCCGCGCTGATCCCGAATAACGCAAGCATCCGCGCGTTTCCCGGCATTGCGTTGCCGGGTCGTTCCGCTATGCCGGGCGCGACCGTCCATGGCCGCGCACCGGCCACCGCATTTCCGTATCTTCAGGGGACCAAACCGTGCTTCGTTTCTACAAGGGCTCGATCGGCTTCACGCTGGTCTGCCTCGCGCTGGCGGTAGCTTACGGCTGGTGGCTGACGGGCTCGGCATCGGCAACATTGGCGCTGGTGTGGATCGTCACGGTGCTGTCGATCCTCGAAATCTCGCTGTCGTTCGACAATGCCGTCGTCAACGCCACCGTCCTCGCCGAGATGGACGACATCTGGCAACGGCGGTTCCTCACCTGGGGCATGGTGATCGCGGTATTCGGCATGCGCATCGTGTTCCCGCTGGCGATCGTGGCGATCGCCGCCGGAATAGGGCCGGTGGAAGCGCTCAAGCTCTCGCTCAACGAACCGGCGCGCTACGAGGCGATCGTCAGCGGCGCGCATGTCGGCATTGCCGGATTCGGCGGCGCCTTCCTGGCGATGGTGGGCCTGTCTTTCTTCTTCGACGGCGAAAAGGAAGTCCACTGGATCCGCTGGATCGAGGAGAAGCTGAGCCTCGTCTCCAACGTCAAGGCCGCCGAGATCGGTCTGTTGATGGTGGTGCTCTATCTGGTCTCGCTGCTGCTGGACGCTGCCGAGGCGCATACCTTCATCGTATCGGGGATGCTCGGGATCGTGGCTTTCATCGCGGTGGAAGCGATCGGCACGATCCTTGAAATGCGCGACGAAGCGCAGAAGGCGGCTGGCGCGATGGTCCGCTCCGGCCTTGGCGGATTCCTGTACCTCAACGTGCTGGATGCCTCGTTCAGCTTCGACGGCGTGATCGGCGCATTCGCGTTGTCCAACAACATGGTCATCATCGCGCTGGGCCTGTCGATCGGCGCCATGTTCGTCCGTTCGATGACCATCATGCTGGTGAAGCGCGGCACGCTGGCGGAATACCGCTATCTTGAACACGGCGCGTTCTGGGCGATCATCGCGCTGGGCGGGATCATGCTGGCATCGGCGCGCTTCCACATTCCCGAAAGCGTGACGGGGCTGATCGGCGCGGCCCTGATCGGCCTGTCGTTGTGGTGGTCGATCCGCCACCGGCGTCGGCATCCCGACACCGGCGCGGACTGACCCTCACTCCGTCGGGTTCCTATTCAATCGGCGTCGAGGCCAGCTTCGGTTCGGGAGCCGGCGTGCCGAGGAAGCGCGGCGCCGGCGCGGGCATGACCATGCCTCCATCCTTCACGAACGTGCCGCGTGCCACGTTGTGCGCGTGGCCCGGCGCTTCCGACAGGCTGAGCACCGGCGCGAAGCAGATGTCCGTGCCATCCATGATCGCGCACCATTCGTCGCGGGTCTTCGTCAGGAACAGCGCCTTCGTCCGCTGCTTGAGATCGGGCCACGCCTTCGCGTCCATCTGCCGCGCGAAATCCGGATCGTCCTTCAGCCCGGTCTTCTCCATCAGCAGCGCATAGAACTGCGGTTCGATCGATCCGATCGAAATCCATTTGCCGTCCGCCGTCTCGTAGGTGTCGTAGAAATGCGTACCGCCATCGAGCAGGTTGACGCCGCGTTCGTCCTTCCAGATGCCGTTGCCGAAGAACGTCCACGTCATCGCGGATAGGATTGCCGCGCCATCGACCATCGCGCAGTCTACCACCTGCCCCTTGCCGGTGGTGCGGGCGCTGAACACCGCTGCCATGATGCCGAACGCCATCATCATGCCGCCGCCGCCGAAATCGCCGACCGCGTTGACCGGGAACTGGGGCTTGCCCCCCGCTTCGCCATAGGTGTGCAGCGCGCCGGACAGGGCGATGTAATTGATGTCATGCCCGGCTAGCGGCGCCATCGGCCCATCCTGGCCCCAGCCGGTCATCCGGCCATAGACCAGGCGCGGGTTGTCCGCCAGCAACACGTCCGGACCAAGGCCGAGCCGCTCCATCACGCCGGGACGATAGCCTTCGACGATGGCATCGGCCTCCTTCACCAGTTCGCGAATGCGCGCCAGCGATGCCGGATCCTTGAGATCCAGCGCGATGCGCTGGCGGTTGCGGTTGAGGATATCGCGCTGGCCATCGTCACCGACACGGCTGGCGGCCCCGGGCCGGTCGATCCGGATCACCCTGGCGCCATGATCCGCCAGCATCATGCAGGCGAAAGGCCCCGGTCCGATCCCTGCGAACTCGATGACGGTCAGTCCTTCCAGCGCTCCGGCCATGCCGCTCCCCCGCGTTTAATTGATCGATTAAAGAGAGGTCGTAACGCCCGTGGCGGTATCCTGTCCAGAGCGAATCCGCAGGACCGGGCGAGCGGCGCGATCAGCCTTGCCCGCGCCCGGCCAGGACCTGCGCCATCGCGTCCGCGTCCGCATCCCGCCCCTCGCGTCGCCAGCCCGCTTCCAGCAGCTTCATGGCTTGCACGCTGCCGGGGTTCTGGAACAGATAGCGCGCGGTCATGCCATCGGCTTCGCGCGCCCTCCCCGCCGCGCGCAGCGCCGCATCCATGCGGACCAGAACAGGCTCGGTATAGCGGATGGACGCGGCCCGATCGTAATCGGCAATGGCGCCGGTCGTGTCGCCCGCCAGCATCCGGACGTCGCCGACCAGCAGGTGCGCTTCCGACGCGCCGGGATTGGCATCGCGCAGGCGCGTGGCGACCGCCAGCGCCTCGCCATTGAGCCGCATTTCGAGCAGCCCCCGGACATAGGGCAGCGCGTTGACCGCGAAGTTCGGCGCCTCGTTGTAGCGCACGCCCAGCACGCCCAGCGGCGCGCCCGAGGGCAGCGGCGCGAACGGACGGACGCCGTGCTGCGCCGCCCGGGCAAGATAGGGCGCGGCACGCTGCGGCTTGCCCTGCCGTTCCCACGCATGGCCGACAAGCGCGAGCATATACGGCGATGCCCAGGGCTGTCGCGCCACGATCTCGAACCGGTCGAGTATCTGCCGGTAATCCCCCTGGCGATCCAGAGCCCGCGCCAGCATCTTCTGCGCCTGCAGGTTGTCCGGCTGCATCCGCGACAGGCGATCGAAGTATTCGACCGCGAGATTCACGTTGCCCGCGCGGTATTCGAGAATGCCGTTGAGCTGGATGGCGGCCGGCATGTCGCGCAGCGCCGATCCGGTGCGCAGCAGGATCGAACGGGCGAGTTCGGTCTTTCCCGCGCGCGCCGCCAGCACGGCTTGCAGGTAAAGCGCGCGCGCGTTCTTCGGATCGACCTCGATCAGCTTGCGGCAAACCGCCAGCATCGCGCGATACTGGCCAAGATCGCCCAAGGTTGCGGCATATTCGCCCAGCAGGGCCTTGTCGTTGGGGGCAATCCGCAAGCCGGCCTCGAACCACGGCAGCGCGGCGCGCAGACCATACTGTTCGCGCACCAGCATCCCGCGCAGTTCCAGCGCGCGCACGTTGTTCGGGTCCAGCCGCACGGCGTGATCCGCCGCCCCGATCGCCTGGGCCTGCTCGCCGCCCGAGAAGCGCAGCCGGGCGATATCGCCCCACAATCCGGCGTCGTCGGGCAGGAACCGCAGCGCCTGGTCGAACGCTTGCGCGGCCCGCGGCAGGTTGCCTTCGGCCAGTTCGAGTCGTCCGCGAACACGCCAGCCGTTGCCTGCCGCGTCGGGAACGAAAGCGCCTTCCGTCAGCCAGCGGCGCGCTTCCGTCCGATCGCCTTCCAGCAGCAGCGCCTCACCCACCAGATCGCGCACCGCATCGGCCGGTGTGCCGTTGCGCACCGCTTCGCGCAGCGGCACTTCGGCGGCGATCCCGTCACCCCGGTCCAGCGCGGCGCGCGCCTTGCCCCGCAATCCGTCAAGCGCGGGCGCGCTGCCCGCAACCGGGAGCGCGGCGGCGAACAGAACCGCCGCCGCGACCAGCCGCGATACCAGGGGCCAACGCCTAGTGCTGGAGATCGTATTGCTTGAGGAGATCATAAAGCGTGGGTCGGCTAATGCCGAGGAGGCGTGCGGTTCCGGATATGTTGCCCTCGCTTCGCGCCAGCGCGTGACGGATCACGCGCCGGTCTGTCGCCTCGCGCGCGGTCTTGAGGTTCAAAGGATTGTCGGTGTTCTCGTCGGGTGCGGGCAGATCGAGGTCCAGCGCCGTCACCAGCTTGCCATCGGCCATGATGACCGCACGCTTGATCCGGTTTTCCAGTTCACGGACGTTGCCGGGCCAGTTCCACGAATCAATGGCGGTCAGCGCGTCGGCCGCGAAGCCCTTGACCGCCGGATTCATCTCGGCGGCGAAGCGTGCAAGGAAGGCATTGGCCAGCAGTGTGGCATCCCCCGGCCTTTCGGCAAGGCCCGGAATGCGCACGACGATTTCGGCCAGGCGATAGTACAGGTCTTCGCGAAACCGCCCGTCGGCAATCATCGCTTCCAGGTTCTGGTGCGTGGCGCAGACGATGCGCGTATCGACTTCGATCGAGCGACGGCCACCGATGCGCTCGATCGTGCGTTCCTGCAAAAAGCGCAGCAGTTTTACCTGCAGCGGAAAGGGGATGTCGCCCACTTCGTCGAGAAACAGCGTGCCGCCGCTCGCCATCTCGATCTTGCCCTCGGTGGTCTTGACCGCCCCGGTAAAGGCCCCTTTCTCGTAACCGAACAATTCGCTTTCGAGCAGGTTTTCCGGGATTGCCGCGCAATTGATCGCGACGAACGCGCCACGCCGCCGGTTCGATGCGTCGTGCAGGCCCCGCGCCAGCAGTTCCTTGCCAGTGCCGCTCGCCCCCAGCAGCATGACGGAGACGTTGGTGCCGGCGACCCGTTCGATCGTGCGGGCAACCTTGACCATTTCCGGCGCCGCCGTGATCATCCTGCCCAGCACCTTGTTATCCGGCCCCGCGCGATCCGCCAGCGAGCGGTTTTCGGCCTCGATCCGGTGGAGGTGCAGCGCGCGGCGCACGATCAGGCCCAGCGCATCGATATCGACCGGCTTCTGATAGAAATCATAGGCGCCCTTGGCGATCGCGGTCAGCGCGCTTTCGCGCGCGCCGTGGCCGCTGGCGACGATCACCTTGGTATCGGGCTTGAGCGCCATGATCTCGTCCAGCACGGCAAAGCCTTCGCTGGTGCCATCAGGATCGGGCGGCAGCCCCAGATCGAGCGTCACCACCGCCGGCTCCTCCGCCCGCAGCAGCGCCAGCGCGCTGGCGCGATCGCCGGCGATAAACACGTCGAAATCCTCGTAGGCCCATTTGAGCTGGGCCTGAAGGCCGGGATCGTCCTCGACGATCAGCAGCTTGGGGCGCACCTCGGTCATCATGCCACTTTCTTTTCATCGGAACCTTCCCCGGTTCCGGGACTGACGTGTTGTTCGGCGGCGGGAGCCAAAGGCAGGCGGATCGTGAAGCGGCTGCCCAGCCCTTCCCGGCTTTCCACATCAAGCCGCCCGCGCATGGCGCGCACCATTTCGCGCGCTTCGAAGGCGCCGATTCCGAAACCGCCTGACTTGGTGGAAACGAACGGCTTGAACAGGCCGTTGCGGACAAAGTCGGCGCTCATGCCGGCGCCGGTATCCACCACGTCGATGCACCCCTCCGCGCCCTCGATGCGCCAGCGCAGCAGCACCGGCATCCCTTGCGGGCTGGCATCGATCGCATTCTGGACAAGGTGCAGGAGCACCTGCTCCAGCGTTTCGCGATGGGCCAGAACGCCGAAGGACGTTTCCCCGACAGCGTGCGCCCGCGGCCCTTGCGCCCCGGCATAACGGGTGACGACACCCTTGCACACGTCCGCCACGTCAATCCCCGCGAGCTTTTCCGGCGCGGCCTTGCCATAGCGCGAAAGGCGCGCCAGCAGGGCGTTGAGCTTGTCCGTGGAATTGCGCAGCGTCACCAGCATATCGGCGCGAAAGGCCGGGTTTTCGGCATGGCGTTCCGCATTGCGCGACAGCAGGCTGAGCTGGCTCGCAAGGTTCTTGATATCGTGCATCACGAAGGCGATGCGCCGATTGAACTCGTCGAACCGGTTCGCCTCCAGCAGCGCGACCTGGCCGTTGTTCTCCGCCAGATAGCTCGCCAGCTGCTGCCCGACGACGCGCAGCAGGTCGAAATCCTCCCAATCGAGCTGGCGCGTCACCGGCGGCCTGCCGAGCACGACCATGCCCACCAGCCGTTCGAAATGCAGCAGCGGCACCAGCGCCCAGGCTTCGCGATCCTCCACCAGCCAGCCCGGCACCCGTGCCCGTTCGCCCTGATGATCCGTGCCGGCGCGCACCTCGTCGAGGTCGACGATGAAGCCGTGCTGTTCGAAGAAGGCGACGCTGGCCGCCTCCATCGCCATGCCCGGGACTTCGGCAGCGGGCCATTGCCAGCGCCCGGCGAGTTCAAGGTCACCGGTTTCGGAAGGCACCAGCAGCAGGCCCTGGGCACTGTCGGTGATATCGGCAAGCGCCTGCACCACGCGCGCATGCAGCGGCAGCGCCTGCGCGCCGCCATGTCCGATCGTGCGGGTGAAACGCAGCCATTCGGCGCGATAATCGTAACGGTGCTGGAACAGGTGCTTGGCGAGCACGACCTTGGCCCAGCCCCGCAGGCGCTTGGATGGCATCACGGCCAGCACCAGCACCGTGATGGCCACCGCAAACCCCAGCTGGGCCAGCTGCGAGGCGTTGCCGCCCAGCCACGCCAACGATTGCGCGGCGCCCACCATCACGATCATGTAGCCGCCGATCACCAGCAGCGAGAGCGACTGGAAGGCGATCGTGCGCGAAGGCGAAAAGCGCAGCGAGGATTGCGCACGCGCCGCCCCGAACGCGAGCAGGACGGTGGCGATGATCTGGGTCAGCGCCCGGATCGCCACGAGATTGTCCGGCACCCAGTTCGCCAGGTAGGCGATCGTGTAGAAGTTGAGGTCGTAGCCCCAGACCAGCGCCATTGCCGCGCAGGCCCAGCGGACCGCGATGCGCTGTTGCGCCACCGCGCCGACATAGAGATTGTGGACCAGCACCAGCACGCCGGTGGTCACCAGCAGCCGCAGCATGACCGAGATGTGGAAGATCATCTCCTCCACCCCCTCGATCGCGCCGAACCACAGTTCCAGCATGATCGCGATCGCCTGCAATGCCTCGACGAAGGCGAGCACGATCATCAGCGGGCGCACAGGCCCCCTATGGCCATCGCGCCCGTCGCTGGCGAACAGGGCATAGACAAGGCCCAGCCAGCCAAGATCCCGCAGGGTTTCCGCCAGCTGCGCCGGTAGCGATCCGGCCCCCAGCGCCGCGCACAGCAAGGCCCACAGCGCCATTGCGATCAGCGCGGCGATGCGCACCTTGCCGCCGGGTTCGCGCCGCCGCGCGCCGTCGCCCAGCCATACGGCGAGCAGCAGAGCGCAGAACGCCGCAAGCACATAGACCCAGTGGGCAAAGCCACTGGAGGTATGCCCCGCGAGTTCGTCGATCGCGTTCAACGCGCGCCCTCGTTCCACAGCACGACGCGAATGGTCTGCAACAGGATCAGCAGGTCGAGGAACGGCGTGTAGTTCTTGGCGTAATAGAGATCGTATTCGAGCTTGTTGCGCGCGTCCTCGATAGAGGCGCCATAGGGATAGTTGATCTGTGCCCAGCCCGTGATGCCCGGCTTCACCATGTGCCGTTCGGCGTAGTAGCGCAGCTTGTCCTCGAGATCGGACACGAATTCCGGCCGTTCGGGGCGCGGGCCAACGAAGCTCATCTCGCCTTTGAGGACCGTCCAGGTCTGCGGCAGTTCATCGATCCGCACCTTGCGGATGAAGCGGCCGATCCGCGTTACCCGCGGATCGTCCTTCTGCGCCCATTTCGCGCCATCCACTTCGGCATCGGTCCGCATCGAACGCAGTTTGATGACATCGAAATTCTGGCCATAGAGGCCCACCCGGGTCTGCCGGAAGAAAGCCGGCCCGCGGCTGTCCAGCTTCACCAGCACCGCGAACAGCGCGATCACCGGCAGAGTCATCACCAGCAGCAGCAGGCTGGCGACGATGTCGAACAGGCGCTTGGCCGCGCTCGACAGCATACGGCCCGACGAGAAGCCGTCGGAAAAGATCAGCCAGCTCGGGTTTACCGAGTCGAGATCGATCCGCCCGGTTTCGCGCTCGACGAACGTCGAGAAATCATTGACGTGGACGCCGGTGGTCTTGATCCGCAGCAAGTCCTTGAGCGGCAGCGCGTTGCGCCTCTCCTCCAGCGCCAGCACCACTTCGCTGACGCCCAGGTTGTCCACGAAGCGCGTGAGGTTGTGGATTGCGGCGCGGTTGATCGCCTCCTCCACCACCGGCACGCCGTCGCTCATGCCCACATAGCCGACGATCACGAACCCGGCCTCGGGGCGCTCTCCCAGCTTGCGCAGGCGATCGGCGCGATGGCCGGAGCCCAGTACCAGGATGCGCCGGCGGAACGCGGCGGTGCCGAGCAGGCCGCCCAGCAGCACGCGCACCCCGAACAGCAGGCCGATGGCCAGAAACATCGCGTAAAACAGGTTTGACCGCCAGAGCGTGTGACCAGGCAGGAGGAAATAGACCACCGACATCGCAATGATGCCGAGGCTCACCGCCACCAGCAGGCGCGCGGCGGCATAGCGCAGCGACCGCAGCGCCTCCGACCCGTAGACCCCGACCGAGATCATCGCCACCTGCACCAGCACGGCGAACGTCGCCAGCGGCACCCAGCGTTCGTTGATCGGCCCGAACTCCAGACCGATCTGCCGCGCACGAACGATCCAGCCCAGTTCGCCCGATGCGATCAGCAGGAAGAAATCGAACAGGCCCAGAAGGAAGACCGCGTTCGGAATGTAATGTTTGAACAGGCGGATCATCAGCCCTGCTTCACCTGGCTTTCGACCATTACGGCCATTATCCGCCCTTGTAGCCAGGAAGGGTAAAGCGTCGGTGAATCTGACAATTTCCGGTTGACCGCGGCCGGCAGAAAACGCTGCAAAATGGAAATGTTATCGCGCTAGATGCTGAAATCTGTCGGTTTTGTTTACAGCCCGCAACCGCTCGATCATGCTGCGTCGATTGTTTGCGAACAGCGCAACATGGTACTGGCGGCGAACGCGCTTCGCTGCCATGCTGCGCACCATGCGGCAAAAGGAATTGCGCATAGCCCTGGTCTGCTTCGGCGGGATCAGCCTTGCGGTCTACATGCATGGCGTGACCAAGGAGTTGTGGTACGCCACGCGCGCCAGCAGAGCGCTGCATACCGACGATCCCGCCAGGGTCGCCCCGTCGGCCGGCGTGGAGAAAGTCTATCTCGACCTTCTCGAAACGATTCAGCGCGAATGCGGCCTGCGGCTGCGCATCCTGCCGGATATTATCTCGGGAACCAGCGCGGGCGGCATCAATGGCGTGCTGCTGGCCCAGGCGCTGATCAGCGGGCAGAGCCTCGAACCGCTGACGACGCTGTGGCTGGAAAAAGCCGACGTCGACGTGCTGCTCGATCCCGACGCCAAGCCGTGGAGCCGCTTCGCCAAATTCTGGGCGCAACCGATCGTGTGGTTCGTGCTGGCCCGTCCCGGCAATGCCGTGATGCGCATGGTCGCCCCGCGCATCCGCGCCGAAGTGCGGCGTAAGGTTTCCAGCCTGATCCGCGCGCGCTGGTTCGCACCGCCGTTCAGTGGCATCGGCTTTTCGCGCCTGCTGGCCGAAGCGCTGGAAGCGATGGAGGAGAGCACGGCGGAACAGGCCGGCGCGGCTCCGCTGCTTCCCGCCGGCCATCCGCTCGATCTTCTGGTCACCGCAACCGATTTCAACGGCCACCTTGAGGAACTGCGCCTCAACAGCCCGCCGCTGGTGGAAGAAAGCGAACACCGGCTGGCCATCGCCTTCAGCCGGGTCGCCGGTATCGGGCCGGCCGGAATCGGGGTGGGCAGCGATCTTGCCCCGCGGGCGGAACTTGTCTTTGCCGCGCGATCCACCGCCAGCTTCCCCGGCGCGTTTCCCCCGCTGATGGTGGCCGAGATCGACCGCCTCGTGCAGGAGCGCCGCATGGGCTGGCCGGGGCGCGACCGCTTCCTCCAGCGCATCATGCCCAGCCGCTGGAAACGCGGGGAAGTGGGCGAAGTCGCGCTGGTCGATGGTGCGGTGCTGGTCAATCGGCCGTTCGCGCAGGCGATGGGCGTGCTGCGTAACCGCCCGGCAGAGCGCGAGGTGGACCGTCGCTTCGTCTATATCGATCCCAGCCCCGATCATGTCCGCTACGAGGAGCGCAGCGGCCGCACGGTGGGTTTCTTCTCCGCAATCTTCGGCTCGCTATCGTCGATCCCGCGCGAACAGCCGATCCGCGACAATCTGGAAACGCTGGAACAGCAATCGCGCGAGCGCGCTCGGCTGCGCTCGATCGTCGATGCGCTGCAGCCGGAGATCGAGGAAACGGTCGAACGCCTGTTCGGCTATACCCTGTTCTTCGACCAGCCCAACCGCAAGCGCCTGACCAACTGGCGGAACAAGGCGCAACAGGCCGCCGCCGAACAGGCTGGCTATGCCTTCCATGGCTATGCCCAGGTGAAGTTCGCCGGAATCGTCAGCGACCTGGTGGACCTGATCGTGGAAGCCGCGCCCGATGCCGCGCCGCGCGCGGAAATCGAAAGCTCGCTGTGGACCCACCTTGTCCAGTCCGCCGGTCTCGACAAGCTGGCGGAGCGCAAAGGGGGCGCGACGGAGGGCGCCATCGGGTTTTTCCGCGCGCACGATATCGGTTTCCGCATTCGCCGGCTCAAGCTTCTCGCCCGTCGGCTGACTTACGACTGGGACGAGGCCGAAGGGATCACGCCCGAAGCGCGCGAGGCGGCGCGCGATACGGTCTATCGGGCGCAGGCGCTCTATCAGGGCCGCGAGACCGCCGCCGGCCTTGGCCCGGGCTTCGCCGCCTCCGCCGCCGTGGTCGCCAGCGATCCGGGGGCCGTCCTTGCCTCCATCGCAGCGCGACGCGACCTGACCGGGATCGACCTCAAGGTCGATGCCATGATCGTGGCGGCGCTGGAAGCGATGGACAAGCCGCTGCGGCGACGCTTCCTCCACGCCTATCTCGGCTTCCCGTTCTACGATGTCGCCACGTTGCCGCTGTTGCAGGGCGAAGGCATGGGCGAATTCGATCCGATCAAGGTCGATCGCATCTCGCCCGACGATGCCACCTCGATCCGCGCCGGGGGCACGCTCGATTGCCTGCGCGGCGTGGAGTTCTTCAACTTCGGCGCCTTCTTCAGCCGTGCCTATCGCGAGAACGACTATCTCTGGGGCCGCCTGCACGGCGCCGAACGGATGATCGACCTGATCGTCTCAACGGCGGATCTTCCGCTTGACGTCAGCACCGTGCGCCGGGCGAAACGGCACGCGTTCCTCGCCGTCCTGCACGAAGAGCGGGACCGTCTCTGCGCGGAAAACGGGATGGTCGACCGCGTCATCGCGGAAGTGGAAGCGGCCTTCGACGAAACGGAGCCGGGCGAAACGCGATAGACGCGTCAGCCCTGCCCCACGGAAATTTCCCTATTCCGTCAGGTCGCTCCACGCTTCCTTGAGCCGTTCGAAGAACCCCTTCGATTGCGGGCATTCCTCGCCGGTCTCGGTCGCCTGGAACTCCCGCAGCAATTCCTTCTGCCGCGCGGAAAGCCGGGTGGGCGTTTCCACCATGACCTCGACCACCAGATCGCCCATGCCACGCCCCTGCAGCACGGGCATGCCCGCACCACGCTTGCGCAGCTGCTTGCCCGACTGGATGCCCGCCGGAATCTCCACGGCATGGCGTTTGCCATCCAGGCCTGGAATCTCGATCTCGCCGCCCAGCGCCGCCGTGGTGAAGCTGATCGGCGCGCGCGTCAGCAACGTGGTGCCTTCGCGTTCGAACACGCGGTGGCGCTTGACGTGCAGGAAGATGTAAAGATCGCCCGGGGGCGCGCCGAACGGCCCGGCCTCGCCCTTGCCGGCAAGGCGGATGCGCGTGCCGTTGTCGACGCCGGCGGGAATGGTCACTTCCAGCGTCTGTTCCAGATCGACGCGGCCCTCGCCCCGGCAGAACCGGCAGGGCTTCTCGATCACCTCGCCACGGCCATGGCAGGTCGGGCAGGTCCGCTCGACCATGAAGAAGCCCTGTTGCGCGCGCACCTTGCCGTGTCCGCCGCACAGGTTGCAGCGCCGCGCACCGGTGCCCGGCTCCGCGCCCGAACCATCGCAGGGATCACACTTCTGCGAGACCTCGACGGTGATTTCCGCCGCCTTGCCATGGAACGCCTCTTCCAGCGTCACTTCCATGTCATAGCGCAAGTCCGCGCCGCGCCGCGCCTGCTGGCGACCGCCACCAAATGCGCCGCTGCCGAAGATCGTTTCGAAAATGTCGCCCAGATCACCGAAATCGGCGCCGCCACCAAAGCCGCCGCCACCGGGGCCGCCCTGCTGGAACGCGGCGTGGCCATACTGGTCATAGGCCGCCCGCTTCTGCGGATCGGACAGGCAGGCGTAGGCCTCGTTGATCTGCTTGAACTTGGCCTCGGAATCGGCGCAACCCGGGTTCTTGTCCGGGTGGAAGCGCATCGCCAGCCTGCGGAACGAAGACTTGATCGTCTTGTCATCCGCCGTGCGCTCGATTTCGAGCAGTTCATAATAATCGGCTTCGGTTGCCATAAAACAGCCCCAACGTCACCCGCCACCCACGCTTGTGCGCGAATGGCGGGTTCGTTTCATCGCAACATCAAGCCTTGTTGTCGTCGACTTCCGAGAACTCGGCGTCGACCACATCGTCATCGGCCTTCGGCGCGTCCGCGCCCGGCGAGGCGGCCGCGGCCTGTTCCTTCTCGTATATCGCCTGGCCCAGCTTCATCGCCTTTTCGGTCAGCGCCTGGGTCTTGGCGTTCATGTCGTCGGGGTTGCCCCCTTCGATCGCCGTCCTGGTTTCCGCGATGGCGGCTTCGATCTCGGCCTTCAGCGCGGCGTCGATCTTGTCGCCATGCTCCTCAAGCTGACGCTCGGTGGCGTGGACAAGGCTGTCGGCGTTGTTGCGCGCCTCGGCCGCCTCACGCCGCTTCTTGTCTTCCTCGGCGAACTTCTCGGCATCCTTGACCATCTGGTCGATGTCGGAATCGCTGAGGCCGCCCGAAGCCTGGATGCGGATCTGCTGCTCCTTGCCGGTGCCCTTGTCCTTGGCGCTGACATTCACGATGCCGTTGGCGTCGATGTCGAACGTCACCTCGATCTGGGGCACGCCGCGCCGGGCGGCCGGAATGCCCACGAGGTCGAACTGGCCCAGGAGCTTGTTGTCCTGCGCCATTTCGCGCTCGCCCTGGAAGACCCGGATCGTCACCGCCTGCTGGTTGTCCTCGGCAGTCGAATAGACCTGGCTCTTCTTGGTCGGGATCGTGGTGTTGCGGTCGATCATCTTGGTCATGATGCCGCCCAGCGTCTCGATGCCCAGCGAAAGCGGGGTCACGTCGAGCAGCAGCACGTCCTTGACGTCGCCCTGCAGCACGCCCGCCTGGATCGCCGCGCCCATGGCGACGACTTCGTCCGGGTTAACGCCGGTGTGCGGGTCCTTGCCGAAGAAGTCCTTCACCACTTCGCGAACCTTGGGCATGCGGGTCATGCCGCCCACCAGCACCACATCGTCGATGTCCTTGGCCGAAAGACCGGCATCAGCCAGCGCCTTCTTGCAAGGATCGAGCGTGCGCTGGATCAGGCCGGCGACCAGCTTTTCCAGATCGGCGCGGGTGATGGTTTCGACGAGGTGCAGCGGGGTGGTGCTGCCGCCTTCCATGCGCGCGGTGATGAACGGCAGGTTGATCTCGGTCGTCTGTGCCGACGACAGTTCGATCTTCGCCTTTTCGGCCGCTTCCTTCAGGCGCTGGAGCGCAAGCTTGTCGGTGCGGAGATCCATGTTCTCCTTCGACTTGAACTTGTCCGCCAGGTATTCGACCAGCGCGGTATCGAAATCTTCACCGCCCAGGAACGTGTCGCCGTTGGTGGACTTCACCTCGAACACGCCGTCGCCGATCTCGAGGATCGAGATGTCGAAGGTGCCGCCGCCAAGGTCATAGACCGCGATCGTCTTGCCGTCCTGCTTGTCGAGGCCATAGGCCAGCGCCGCCGCGGTCGGCTCGTTGATGATGCGCAGCACTTCCAGGCCGGCGATCTGGCCGGCGTCCTTAGTCGCCTGGCGCTGTGCGTCGTTGAAGTATGCGGGAACGGTAATGACCGCCTGCGTCACCGTCTCGCCCAGATAGGCTTCGGCGGTTTCCTTCATCTTCTGCAGCGTGAAAGCGGAAATCTGCGAGGGGCTGTAGTCCTGGCCACCGGCCTTGACCCAGGCATCGCCGTTCTTGCCCTTCACGATTGTGTAGGGAACGAGTTCCGTGTCCTTCTGGGTCAGCGGATCGTCGAAACGACGGCCGATCAGACGCTTGACCGCGAAGATGGTGTTGTCCGGATTGGTCACGGCCTGGCGCTTCGCCGGCTGGCCGATCAGACGTTCGCCGTCCTTGGTGAAGGCGACGATCGAAGGCGTCGTGCGCGCGCCTTCCGAATTTTCGATGACCTTGGGCGTGCCCCCGTCCATCACCGCAACGCAGCTGTTGGTCGTGCCGAGGTCGATACCGATAACTTTAGCCATGGTTTCCCCATTTCCTTCCAGATTAGACACCGCACACATGGCGCCCCCCGCAAAGGGCAGACGCCGGTCGGCGGCTCCGACGCGGCCGATATAGGTTCGGTTTGACTTGGCACAAGGCCTGACCGCGCCTAGATCGACAGAGGAATTTTCAACTGGAGGATCGACGATGCGGCTCTACGTTCTGGCGGGACTTTCGGGCTTTGCCCTCGCTCTTGCGGGATGTGGTGAAAAGACGCCGCAGGAGCCTGTCGCCGCCTCGTCAAGCGCCGACGCCACGCCCGAAAACGCACCCGGAATAGCCCTGACCGACGCGACCGTGCAGCTTCCCGTCGTCGCCGGCCGGCCCGGCGTCGCCTACTTCACGGTTTCGCAGGGGAACGGCGCGCCGCGCAAGGTTGCGGCGGTTCATGTCGATGGCGTCGGCCGGGCCGAAATGCACGAAAGCAAGATGGAGAACGGCGTCTCCTCGATGTCCCCGGTCAAGGACGTGGCGCTGGAGCCGGGCAAGACCGTGGAATTCAAGCCCGGCGGTTTCCACGTCATGCTGTTCGACGTGGCCGATACGCTGAAGGCCGGCGGCACTACCGAACTGACGATCACGCTCGACAATGGCGACAAGGCGACGGTCGTTGCCAAGATCACCAGCCCCGGCGGTGGTGACGCGATGGGCGGCATGGAACACATGGACCACAAGATGTGATCGCCAGCCCCGCGCAAACGTGCCCGGTGGGCGGCGACAGGCCGCTCACCGAGCGCGAATGCGCGCTGGTGCGTGAGGTTTTCGGCGGGGCCATCGATCTCGCGCCAGTACGCATCAAGCGCCGGCGCTTCTTTCCGTTCCAGCCGCGCAACGTGGTGATGGCCCCCATGGGCCATCTCCATTTTCATCCCGCCGGGGCGCATTATTGCGACGATTTCGGGGAAGCGCCGCTATCGCTGCAAGGGCTGTTCATTCACGAGATGGCGCATGTGTGGCAGGCCCAACGCAAGGGGCGATGGTATCTGCCGCTGATGCGCCATCCGTTCTGCCGCTATGATTACCGCTTCGTCACGGGCAAGCCGTTTGGCCGCTATGGCATCGAGCAGCAGGCGGAAATCGTCCGCCACGCCTTCCTCGCGCAAAAGGGGCATCCCGCCGGGGACGCCCCTCCTCTCGCCCGCCTGCAGGCGATTCTGCCCTTCGCGGATCAGCAGCGCACTTCGTATTCGTAGCCGTTGCGATCCACGCGGTAGCACCGGCCGCCGTGCTTCTTGATCTGCGAACCGCCGAGTGCGCCGACCGCGCCACCGATCGCGGCGCCGGTAGCGGCATCGCCGCCCGTCGCCGCCGCCACCCCGGCACCGGCCGCCGCACCGACCAGGCCACCTTCGGCCGCATAGTTACGCGAACAGCCGCCCAGCGTAACCGCGGAACCCAGAACAAGCGAGGCAATCAGGATCTTACGCATGATGTGTCTCCATTTCTTGCGGAGAATACCATGCACCCCAGACTGGGTTCCCGATCGCACGCCCGAACGTGCCGGACGCGCGCCAGAATGCCGAAGTTCGATTCGGCTTTTCGTTCCGCTGGTCAGTCCGGCTTCTTGGCCACGGCCACCATCGCGGGCCGCAACAGGCGGTCCTTGATCATGTAGCCAGCCTGAAGCTCCTGCAGCACGGTGCCGGGTTCGGCATCGGCGGAAGGCACTTCCATCATCGCCTGATGCTGGTGCGGATCGAGCGGCAGGCCCGTGGCCGCGATACGGCTGATGCCGTGGCCGGCGAAGACCTTCTCGATCTCCCGTCCCGTGGCTTCCAACCCGGCGACCAGGTTCTTGAACTTCTCGTCATCGCGCAAGTCCGCGGGGATCGATTCCAGCGCGCGCGCCAGGTTGTCGGCCACCGACAGGATGTCGCGTGCGAACCCGGTCGCGGCATAGGCGCGCGTGTCCGCGATGTCCTTTTCCATGCGGCGGCGCAGGTTCTGCGTTTCCGCCTTGGCGTAAAGGATGTCCTGCTTCGCCGCCTCAAGCTCCTCGCGCAGCTTGGCCAGTTCCTCGCCGTTGCCCGCCGAATCGATCAGTTCCTCGGGCACACCCTTCAGTTCCGCCTGTGCAGCTTCGTCCAGCGGGCGTGTCTCGTTATCCGTCATTTTCTCGAAAATCCGTCTTGTCCGATGAGTTTGCTCAACGATTGAGCCGTGAAATCCACCATGGGGACAACGCGCGCATAATTCAACCGCGTCGGTCCGATAACCCCCACCACGCCGACGACGCGCCCTTCGGCATCGCGCCACGGCGAAGCGATCACCGAAGAGCCCGACAGCGAAAACAGGCGGTTCTCGCTGCCGATGAAAATCCGCGTCGATTCGGCATCGCGCGCGGCATCGAGAACGCCGGCGATCGCCTCGGCATTCTCCAACTGGTCCAGCAGCTGGCGGACACGTTCGATGTCGCCCAGCGCGGCCTCGTCCAGCAGGTTGGCCTGCCCGCGCACCACCAGCACCGGGCGCTGCGCCGCGTCCATCGACCAGATCGCCAGCCCCCGCTCCACCAGATCGCGGCTGGCGGTATCGAGCGCGGACCGGCCGCCCGCGATGTCGCGCCGGATTTCCACGGCGGCTTCGCCCAGCGTGCGCCCCATCAGCTTGTGCGTCAGGTAATTGCCTGCCTGCTCCAACGCATGGGGCGGAACATCCGCCGGCAGGTCGATCAGCCGGTTCTCGATCGCGCCATCCTCGCCCACCAGCACCGCCAGAGCCCTTCCCGGCGAAAGCGCGACGAAGGAAAGCTGCATCAGCCGCGGCTCGCGCCGGGGCACCATCACCACGCCGGCGCCGGCGGACAGTTCCGACAGCGCCAGCGATGCGGCATTGAGCGCCGCCTCGATCGTGCCGCCTTCGGCAAGGCCCCGCTGGATCTGCGCGCGCTCCGCCGCCGAAGGCTCCGCCACTTGCATGATGCCATCGACGAACAGGCGCAGGCCGATCTCCGTGGGCATCCGGCCCGCGCTGGTGTGCGGCGCGGCCAGCAGCCCTGCGTCCTGCAACTCCTGCAGCACCGAACGGATCGACGCGGGCGACAGATTCACCCCGCTCGTGCCCGCCAGCGTCTTGGAGCCGACCGGCTGGCCATTGGCGATATAGCCTTCCACCACGAGCCGGAAGATATCCCGGGCGCGGCTGGACAGTTCGGTGAGCGGAAGCGAAACCATAATCACCCAATGTAGACGGCAGGCTTGCAGGCTCAAGGGCATTGCGCGTAGGGCCTGCGCAACTTTCAACACCCGCCTGTCATCGGCAGGCGGATTTGCAGGATAATCACCATGCGTCCTTCCGGCCGCGCCGCAGACGAAATGCGCGCCATCACGATCGAAACCAACTTTACCAAGCATGCCGAAGGTTCGGTCCTGATCGGATTCGGCGATACCAAGGTGCTGGTCACCGCTTCGGTGGAAGAGCGCGTGCCGCCGTTCATGCGCGGCAAGGGCGAAGGCTGGGTCACGGCGGAATATTCGATGCTGCCCCGCGCCACGCACACGCGCGGCAGCCGTGAGGCGGCCAAGGGCAAGCAATCCGGCCGCACGCAGGAAATCCAGCGCCTGATCGGCCGCAGCCTGCGCGCCGTCACCGACCTCAAGAAGCTGGGCGAACGCCAGATCACGCTCGATTGCGACGTGATCCAGGCCGATGGAGGCACCCGCACTGCTTCCATCTCCGGCGCGTGGGTCGCGCTGCGCCTCGCCGTGCAGAAACTGATCGACGCCGGCGCGATCAACGACGATCCGCTGACCGAAAAGGTTGCGGCAATCTCGTGCGGCATCGTGAATGGCGTACCCGCGCTGGACCTCGACTATATCGAGGATTCCTCCGCGGATGCCGATGCCAACTTCGTGCTGATCGATGGCGGCAAGATCGCCGAGGTGCAGGCCACCGCCGAAGGCGCGACCTATGACGAGGAAGGCCTGCTCCGCCTGCTCCGCCTTGCCCGCATGGGCTGCGCGCAAATCTTCGAGGCGCAGTCCAAGGCCGTCGCGCGGTGACGCCCCGCCTCGCGCGTGGCAAGCTCGTCATCGCCACGCACAACAAGGGCAAGCTCCGGGAAATCCAGGCGCTGCTCGCGCCCTATGGCATGGAATGCCTGTCCGCCGGCGAACTCGGGCTGCCCGAGCCGGCGGAAACCGGCACGACCTTCGTTGAAAACGCGCTGATCAAGGCGCGCGCGGCGGCCGAGGCGGCGAACCTGCCGGCGCTCGCCGACGATTCGGGCCTGTGCGTGGCGGCGCTGGGCGGCGCGCCCGGCGTCTATACCGCCGACTGGGCCGAAGCCGCGCCCTATGAAGGCGGCCCCGGTCGCGACTGGTACATGGCCATGGGCAAGGTCGAGGGGAAGCTGTGCGAACAGGGGCCGGACACCCCGCGCGAGGGATACTTCGCCTGTGTCCTCGCCATCGCCTGGCCCGACGGGACCAGCGCCGTCTATGAAGGCCGCGCCCCCGGGACGCTGACCTGGCCGCCGCGCGGCACGCTGGGCTTCGGCTATGACCCGGTGTTCGTGCCCCTCGGCGGCACCCGCACCTTCGCCGAACTCGATCCGGAGGAAAAGCATCGCATCAGCCACCGCGCCGATGCCTTCGCCAAGCTGGTCGCGGAACAGTTCCCGGAGTAGAACCGGGCCGATGACGCCGCTCGCGCTTTATATCCACTGGCCGTTCTGCCTGGCCAAGTGCCCCTATTGCGACTTCAACAGCCATGTCCGCGAACGCACCGACATGGCCGAGTGGCAGGCCGCGCTGCTGGCGGACATGGCGCACGAAGCGGCGCTGACCGGCGGCCGCGAACTGACCTCGATCTTTTTCGGCGGCGGCACGCCGTCGCTGATGCCGCCAGCGCTCGTCGAAGCCCTGATCGCGCAGGCGGGGCGGCACTGGCGCTTTGCCGACGACATCGAGATCACGCTGGAGGCCAACCCTTCCTCCGTGGAAGCGGCAAACTTCGCCACGTTGGCGCAGGCCGGCATCAATCGCGTGTCGCTGGGGCTGCAGGCACTCGACGATTCCGCGCTGCGCTTCCTGGGGCGACTGCATGACGCCAGCGAGGGCCTGGCCGCGCTCGCCGTGGCGCAACGGCATTTCCGCCGCGTCAGCTTCGACCTGATCTATGCCCGGCCGGATCACACGCCGGAAAGCTGGGAAGCCGAACTGACCCGCGCGCTGGCCTTCGGCACCGGCCACCTCTCGCTGTACCAATTGACAATCGAGCCGGGCACGCGCTTCGCCACGCTCGTTCGCGAAGGCCGCTTCACGCCGCTCGACGACGACGCGGCGGGCGCGCTTTTCGGCCTGACCCGCGATCTGACCGCGCACGCCGGCCTGCCCGCCTACGAGATCAGCAACCACGCTCGCCCCGGCGAGGAAAGCCGCCACAACCTTACCTACTGGCGCTATGGCGACTACGCCGGCATCGGCCCCGGCGCGCACGGGCGGCGCGGTGGCCTGGCCACGGTGCGCCATCGCAAGCCGGAAAACTTCCTCAGGGCGGTGGAAGCGCAGGCGCACGGCATTGCCGAACAGCGCGCGCTGGGCATGGCGGAGCAGGCTTCCGAAGCCATGCTGATGGGCCTGCGCCTGACTGAAGGCGTGGACGTGAAGGCGCTGGCGGCGCGGTTCGGCTTTGCCGAAAGCGATCTCGTCGTGCCCGCCAAGCGCGCGTTCTACGCCGGGATAGGCTTGCTGGAGGACGCAGACGACCGGCTGACCGTGACCGGAAAGGGGATGCCGCTGCTCGATGCGCTGCTGGGCGAACTCGTGCCCGAAAGCCTGGTCGCGGCATGACGCCGCAGGACATCCTCGAAGCCTGGGGCCTGCACCTGTCATTGGTGCGGCGCCGCTCCTCGCATACGGTGCGCGCCTATCTCGCCACGGCCACGCGCCTGCTGGCCGCGCTTCCGCCCGCACAGGGCTGGGCTTCGCTTGCCCGGCTCGATCCCGCCACGCTGCGCACGCACCTTGCCGCGCGGCGGGCAGACGGGATCGGCAATGTCTCCGCCGCGCGCGAACTGTCCGCGATCAAGTCGTTCATCGCCTTCGCCCGCGAGCAATCGGGCGAGACCGGCATCGCGCCGCCGCGCCTGCGCGGCCCGCGCGTGAAGAAAGGCCTGCCGCGCCCGATCACGCCGGACGAGGCGGTCAACCTCGCCGCCATGGTGGCCGAGGACGCCAGCGAGGAATGGATCGCGGCGCGCGACCGGGCGGTGCTGCTGCTGCTTTATGGCGCGGGCCTGCGCATTGCCGAGGCGCTGGCGCTGCCGGCCGCCGTCCTGCCGCTGGGCGAATCGCTTGTCGTCACCGGCAAGGGTAATCGCCAGCGCGTCGTCGCGATCCTGCCCATCGTGCGCGCCGCGGTGGAGGACTATGCCGCCAAGGTGCCCTGGCCGCTAGCGAAGGATGCCCCCCTGTTCCGCGGCGCCAAGGGTGGTCCGCTGACGCAGGGCATGGTGCAGAAGGCCGTCGCGCGCGCCCGCACGGTGCTGGGCCTGCCCCCCACCGCCACGCCGCACGCCCTGCGCCACAGCTTCGCCACGCACCTGCTGGGCGCGGGCGCGGACTTGCGTTCGTTGCAGGAGCTGCTGGGCCACGCCAGCCTCAGTTCCACGCAGATTTACACCAAGGTTGACGCGGCAACGCTGCTGGACGTCTACCGCAACGCCCATCCGCGCGAGCGCTAAGCGGCGTGGACAAATTCCACGCCGCTTAGGCCGCTCTATTTCACCACCACGCGCGGCAGCCGCAGCGTGGTGAGCAATCCCCCCAGATCCTCGCTTTCGTTCAGCGCGATCGAGCCGCCGTAAAGCTCGGCCACGTCGCGCACGATGGCAAGGCCCAGCCCCGTCCCCGGCTTGCCGGTATCGAGCCGCGCGCCCCGGTCGAAGATGCGCTCGCGCGCTTCCTCGGGGATGCCCATGCCATCATCCTCGACCCAGATATCGCAGAACTTGGGGTCCGACGGGTTCGCGTCCACGGTTATGAACACGCTGCCGCCGCCATATTTGGCCGCGTTCTCGATCAGGTTGCCGAGGATCTCGTCCAGGTCCTGCCGTTCGATCGCCACCTGCGCCTCGCGGCTGCCGTCCATGTCGAAGCGGACCTTGGGATAGAGCCGCGTAACCGCCCGCTCCACCGCTTCGGCGCTTTCCCACACCACCGCGCGCGAAAGGCCTGTCGCGCGGCGGCCGACGGCGCGCGCGCGGGCAAGATGATGGTCGACCTGGCGCCGCATCACCGCCGCCTCGCGGATCACCGTATCGGCCAGGTCCGAAGCCTTGGCCGTGGCCGCGTTCATCACCACCGTCAGCGGCGTCTTGAGCGCATGGGCCAGATTGCCCGCGTGGGTGCGGGCTTCCTCCGCCTGCCGTTCCGAATGTTCGAGCAGCGCGTTCAGCTCCAGCACCAGCGGCTGCACTTCCAGCGGCAGCGGCTCGTTGACGCGGCTCGCCCCGCCTTCGCGCATCGCCGCGATCGCCCGGCGCACGCGCCGCAACGGCCCCAGCCCGTAATAGGTCTGCAACGCCGCCATGCCAAACAGGCCCAGCCCCAGCACCACGAACGACCAGATCAGGATCGAGCGGATGCGGCGGATCTGTGCGTCGAGTTCGCTGCGGCTGGCGGCGACGGCGAACTGCCACAGCGTGTTGCTGCCGGGCAGGATTACCGATCGCTCGATCATCCGCAGCCGTTCGCCCTCGAACTGGCCGCTGTCGTAGATGTGCGGCTCTGTATCGACATGGTCGCTCTGCAGCTTGAGCGTGCGATCCCACAGCGAGCGTGAGGGGAAGTCCTCGTGCCCCTGCCCGCTGATCTGCCAGTAGAGGCCGCTGTTCGGTTCGAGAAAGCGCTGGTCGCCCAGCGGCCGGTTGAAGAACACCTCGCCATCCGGCCCGATTTCGGCCGATGCGACCATGGCGGTCAGCATGTAGCCAAGCTGTTCGTCGAAATTGCGCGTGACCAGCCCGGTCAGCGTGCGGTCGAGCGCGAGTCCGCCGCCCAGCAGCAGCACCGTGATCCACGCGAACGCGATCAGCATCATGCGCCGCGCCAGCGATCCGGTGTGCGGTGCGGTCTTCGGTTCCTGCGCGGTGCTGGTCACGCTCTCAGTTCCCTGCCCGTCCGCCCTGGCCCCGTGTCATGCCCCGCGGAGAAACGGAACAAGCCCCGGCCGTCAGCCGCGCCCTGGTTGCGCCGGATCGTCGAGGCTGTAGCCCAGCCCTCGGATCGTGGTGATCACGTCCGGCCCCAGCTTCTTGCGGATGCGGGTGACGAACACCTCGATCGTGTTCGAATCCCGGTCAAAGTCCTGATCGTAGATATGCTCGATCAGTTCGGTCCGGCTGACGACCTTGCCCTTGTGATGCAGCAGGTAGGACAGCAGCTTGTATTCCTGCGCCGTCAGCTTCACCGGTTCGCCGTTCAGCGTGACGCGGCCCGAACGGGTATCGAGCCGCACGTCGCCCGCGATCAGTTCCGAAGAAGAATTGCCCGAGGCGCGGCGGATCAGCGCGCGCAGGCGGGCGATCAGTTCTTCCGTCTGGAACGGCTTGGCGAGATAGTCGTCCGCGCCCGCGTCCAGCCCTGCCACCTTGTCGGACCAGCTGTCGCGCGCGGTCAGCACCAGCACGGGGAACTTGCGCCCTTCCTTGCGCCACATGCCCAGCACGGTCAGCCCGTCGATCTCGGGCAGGCCGAGGTCGAGGATCACCGCGTCGTAATCCTCCGTCGAGCCGAGAAAATGGCCGTCCTCGCCATCGGTGGAAAGGTCGACGGCGTAGCCATTGTGTTCCAGCGTGGCCTTGAGCTGCTTGCCGAGGGTCGGTTCGTCCTCGACGATCAGGATGCGCATGTAAGGCTGTCCCCTGCTGCTCGCCCGCTCCCATGCCGGGGAGCGCGCGGTTACGTGTTCAGGAATGCTAGATGATCCCTTGAACCTGAACGGTCAAGGAATGGAAAGATCAGCGGGATTCGCCCAGCACCTGCCCGGTGCGCGCGTCCACGTCCACGAACATGACATGGCCTTCGCGAATGAACTTCAGGCGATAGACCATGGCGGCGGGATCGTACTCCGGCCCCAGGTATTGCATCCCGGGCTTGGTCGGCAACACGGTCCGCTCGATCTCGCGCAGCGAACGCACGTTGCCCGCGCGCAGGTCGCGGCGGACTTCGCCCTGGGCGTCAGGACGGTTCGGGGCCGAAAAGGCCGTCGCAGGCAAGGCCGCGAGACCGAGAGCGGTAAAGGCGATGATCCAGCGCATGATGCTGCTTTGCCTAGAGCCGAAGCATTGAACAAGGCGTGAATGCGGATGCCGGCGGCGGTTCAGGCAAAAAGTGCGGGCCGGGAGTCCTGACGCTAGACCTCGCGCCCGCCTGCGGCTAAGCGCGCGCCATGGCAGCAGCACCGATCTTGAGCTGGGAGGGCCTTGGGCTTCTCCAGGGCACCGGCTGGCTTTTCCGCGATCTTGACCTCCACATCGGCCCGCGTGACCGGCTGGCCCTGATCGGCCGTAACGGCGCGGGCAAGACCACGCTGCTGCGCCTGATCGCCGGGCAGATCGATGCCGACAAGGGCAAGCGCTCCATCCAGCCCGGCGTGCGGCTGGTGACGCTGGAACAGGACCCGTTCTTCACCGGGTTCGATACGCTGATGGATTTCGCGCTGCACGGGCCGGATGCCCCGGAACGGCACGAAGTGGAAGCCATCGCCAGCCAGCTTGGCATCGACATGAGCCGCAAGGCCGAAAGCGCCAGCGGGGGCGAACGCCGCCGCGCCGCGCTCGCCCGCGCGCTGGCGTCCGATCCCGATATCCTGCTGCTGGACGAACCGACCAACCACCTCGATCTCGCCGCGATCGACTGGCTGGAATCCTGGCTGCAGCGCTACACCGGCGCGTTCGTCGTTATCAGCCACGACCGGACGTTCCTCGAACGGCTCACCCGCGCGACGCTGTGGCTCGATCGCGGTTCGCTGCGCCGCAAGGACATCGGCTTCGGCGGCTACGAAGCCTGGATGGAACAGGTCTATGCCGAGGAAGCCCGCGCCGCGGACAAGCTCGACGCCAAGCTGAAGATCGAGGCGCACTGGCTGGAACGCGGCGTTACCGCCCGGCGCAAGCGCAATCAGGGCCGCCTTGAAAAGCTCTGGGAAATGCGCGCCCAGCGTGCCGCGATGCTCAGCCCGCAAGGCACCGCCAAGCTTGCCATCGCCAGCGATGACGAGGCCAAGAGCAAGGCCGTGATCGTCGCCGATCACGTCACCAAGACATTCGGCGAAGGCGCCGGCGCGCGCGCGATCATCAAGGATTTCAGCCTGCGCATCACCCGGCGCGACCGCATCGGCGTGGTTGGCGCGAACGGCGCGGGCAAGACTACGCTGCTCAAGCTGCTGACCGGTGAACTCCAGCCCGACAGCGGCACCGTCACGCTCGCGAAAACACTCAGCGGCGTGATGATCGACCAGCAGCGCAGCCTGATGTCGCCGGAAAAGCGCGTGCGCGACGTGCTGGCCGAAGGCGGCGACTGGATCGACGTGCGCGGCGAACGCAAGCACATCCAGGGCTATCTCAAGGACTTCCTGTTCGATCCCGGCCTCGTCGAGGCGCGCGTCGGCACGCTTTCGGGCGGCGAACGCTCGCGCCTGCTGCTTGCGCGCGAATTCGCCCGCAAGTCCAACCTGCTGGTGCTGGACGAGCCGACCAACGATCTGGACCTCGAAACGCTCGATCTGCTGCAGGAAGTGATTGCGGACTATGACGGCACCGTGCTGATCGTCAGCCACGACCGCGACTTTCTCGATCGCACCGTCACCATCACGCTGGGGCTGGACGGATCGGGCAGGGTCGATGTCGTGGCCGGCGGCTATGCCGACTGGGAAAAGCAGCGCAAGGCGCGCGTGGCACCGGTCAAGGCCGCGCCCAAGCCGGAAAGCGCCCCGCCACCTCCGCCGCCAGCCGCAAAGAAGGGCAAGCTCTCCTACAAGGACCAGCGCGATTACGAGCTGCTGCCCAAGAAGATCGAGGAACTCGATGCCGCCATCGCGCGCGGCGAGGCGCAACTGGCCGATCCGGACCTCTACGCGCGCGATCCGAAGAAGTTCGATGCGCTGATGGCCGCGCTGGAAAAGGTCCGGGCCGACAAGGACGCGGCCGAGGAACGCTGGCTTGAACTCGCGGAGATGGCGGAAGGCTGAGAGCCCGCAAGCTCCCAGCCTTCGGTTGTCAGCCGCGCTTCGCTTCGGCGATCCGTTCGTCCACCCGCCGCTCCAGCATCGACAGCGGCATAACGCCTTCCTTCAGGATGTCGTGGAACCAGGGCAGGCTGAAGCGGTCGCCCAGTGCCTGCTGCGCCTTGGTGCGCGCGGCAACCCAGGCCGTGTGGCCCATCTTGTAGCTGCACGCCTGCCCGATCGAGGCGCAATAGCGCTCGATCTCGCGCTGGCTGCGCGGCCGCGCGAAGCCGACCGTGTTGACGAGGTAGTCGGTCGCCTTCTCGCGGCTCCAGCGGTAGTGGTTCAGCCCGGTGTCGACCACCAGACGCGCCGCGCGGAACAGGAAGGACTGGAGATAGCCGGCGCTTTCGATGCCGGTGTATCCGCCCAGTTCGTCGGCCAGTTGCTCGGCATAGAGCGCCCAGCCCTCGCCATAGGCCGAAATGAAATAGTCCTTCAGGAACATCGGCAGGTTCCCGCCGCTGCGGGTATAGCCGCCCTGCAAGTGATGGCCGGGAATGCCCTCGTGGTAGGTCAGCGCCGGCAGCGAATATTTCGGCCAGTCCGCCACGTCCTTCAGGTTGATCCAGTAGATCGCCGGGCGCGAACCATCGAGCGGCGCGGAATAGTAATACCCGTTCGGCGCGCCGTCCTGAATTTCCACGGGAACGCGGCGGATTTCCAGCGGTTCGGACGGGATGTCGCGGAAGGCGCGCGGCAGCTTCTGCGTCATCGCGGCGATGCCGGCGTTGAGGCTGGCGATCAGGTCGAGGCGCCCCTGGTCGGTGTTCGGATAGCGCTGCGCGGGCGAGGCGTTGAGCGCCGTCAGCCGTTCGCCCACCGAGCCGGTGGTGAAGCCCGCGCCCTTCAAAATCGCATCCAGCTTCGCGGAAATATCGGCGACCTGCTCCAGCCCGATCTTGTGGACCTGCTCGGCCGTGTGATCCGTGGTGGTCGCCTTGCGCAACGCCAGCGCGTAGATCTCGTCGCCCTTGGGCAGACGCCATGCGCCATCGCCCGGCCGCGTGCGGGCGCGCAACTGCTGCATCAGCGCGATCTGCCGATCGAGCGCGGGATAGACGTCTCCTGCCACGATCCGGGCCGCCCGGTTTTCCCAGTCGCCGCCCACGCTCTTCGCCGTCGTTCGCTTGACCAGCGATCGCACCATGGCGTTCTGTTCGGGCGACGGTGCGCGCAGCGCGCGCATCTGCTTCAGCACCAGATCGATCGACCATACCGGCGCGATCAGGCCGCGCGCGGCCTCGTGCCGCTGCCGCGCGGTTTCGTCGTCCAGCGCGAAAGCGAAAGCCCGCAGCCGCGCCAGATAGGCTTCGGCGTCATCGGCGTTCTCGACCGGGTGCTGGCTGTCGAGAAAGTCCGGAACACTGAAATAGACGCCGCTCTGCTGCGTGATCGGATAGGGATTTTCCACGTCGTCCAGCCCGAACGGCTTGCCGGCGAGTTCCTGTTCGAACTTGTAGGCAAGGACATCGCGGTTCAGCCGGGCGGCAGCGCTCAGGCTGCCCGCATCCACGCCACGCATTGCCGCCAACGCGCGTTCGTTGAACGCCCGCGACGCGTCCTTCCCGGCCTCGCTGTAGTCATCAAGCCGTGCTCGCAAGCCGGCACGAGTGCCCTTGTCCAGGCCAAGGCGCGTCGCGTTTTCAGGCTCGATCAGCAGCTGTTCGTAGAACAACCTGTCGGCCAGCGCGTTGAACGCGGCATCGCCGGCGGTCTGGGCCAGAACCCGGAGTGGCCAGCCCCCGCCAAGCGCACCCGCCGCGATTCCCGCGAATCCCAGAAATTCCCGTCGTTCCATGAAGCTGCTTCCCGACACTGTGGTTTCAATCGATACGGCCTGACACGGCGCGGGGATAGCCGGCAATGACGTTCGTCGATCCGCCTGTGTCGTTCATCGGATGCGATAGAAGTCCGCCACACGGTCAAGCGCGATGCGCAGGACCAGCTTACCGCTGCGGACAGGCCAGTCCAGCGCCTTCTCCGCCATCGCCAACGCATCGCCGGCACAGACCACGCGCCACAGAATATCGCTTAATCCGGTTCCCGCGGCGGCGATCGCCGCATCGAAGCGTTCCTTCGCGGCGATCTGCCGCTCATTCGGCGAAAGGTGGCGCTGGCCGCCGCCGAAACGCACCGGTTCCCAGCGCATCGTGACGGATGGCGCCAGTTGCGCGCGCTCCCAATCCGCCCGCAGGCGCTCCCCCGCGTCGAACTGCCGATCGCTCAGATGGCCCCGCGCATGAAGCCAGGTCAGCGGCGATTCGGCGCAATTCACCTTCACGCTGCGCCGCGCGGCCGCCGCGGAACCACGCCCTGCCCTGCGCGGGCCTTCGCTGGTCAGTTCACGATCGATCAGGATCTGGCGCATCGGGCTACCTCCGCTTTGAACATTTGGGGAACGCCGCCACACTTGCCCCAGGGGCCGCTTTGTAGGAAAGCAATTTCCACTTCCGTTCCTCTCAGAAATGGAACCACCATGATCAACCGCATCCGCGACATCCGTCGCCAGAAAGGCCTGACCCTGGCCGACGTGGCCGCGCGCTGCGTTCCGCCGACGACGGCGCAAACCATCGGCCGGCTCGAAACCGGGATGCGCAGCCTGTCGCTGACGTGGATGAACCGGATCGGCGCCGCGCTCGATGTCGATCCACAGCTTCTGGTGAAGCCGGACCATTCCGCCACGCCCAACGTCGTCGCACGGCTCACCGCCGGCGGACCTGAGGCGCTTACGCACCCTATGGACGCGGTGCTGCCCACCGAGTTCGGCGGCGATGCGCGGCTCATGGCGCTGGTGGTCGATGCGGGCCTGGGCGAATACCGGGCGGGCGATCAGGTGTGGCTGCGGCAGGTCGATCCGACGGATTATTCGCGCGCGCTCAACCGCGACGTGCTGGCGCCACGCCCTGCCGGCCGCTTCGCCTTCGGGCGGATGATCGACCATCTCGACGGGCGCATCGCGCTCCTGCCCCCAGGCATCGGGCAGCGGCAGGTGGTGATCGACCACCCGGCGTGGATCGGCGTGGCGGAAATGCTGGTCCGGAAACTGTGATCCCTGTGACCGGACGCCGCCTGCTCTCGATTTCGACGCTCTACCCCTCGCCCCAGCGCCCCGGTTTCGGGCGCTTCGTCGCGCGGCAGATGGAAGCGCTGGCCGCGCGCGGCGATTGGGAGGTGACGGTGGTGAACCCCATCGGCCTGCCACCCGTCAAGCTGGCCCGCTATGCCGACATTGCCGAAACGCCGCTGATCGAAACCGGCGGTCCCGTCACGGTGCATCATCCGCGCTTCACGCTGATCCCCGGCCTTTCCGGCCGCATCAACCCCATGCTGATCGCGCGCGCCGTGCTGCCACTGGTACGGCGACTCCACGCCGAACGGCCGTTCGACATGGTCGATGCGCAATTCTTCTATCCCGATGGTCCCGCCGCCATGCAGGTCGCAGAGGCGCTGGGCCTGCCGTTCGCGATCAAGGCGCGCGGGTCCGACATTCACTACTGGGGTAGCAAGCCCTTCGCGCTGCGGCAGATGCGCGCGGCCGCCGACAAGGCATCGGCCCTGCTCTCGGTATCACAGGCGCTCGCCAACGATATGGCCGCCATGGGCCTGCCAGCCGGCAAGATGCGCGTCCACTACACGGGCCTGGACCACGCGCGCTTTTCGCCCCTGCCCCGCGCCGCCGCGCGGCAGCTGGTCTCGGCCATTCCCGATCTCGGCATCTGGTCGGTCGGCCGGCTCGTCGTCAGCGTCGGCGCGCTGATCCCGATCAAGGGGCAGGCGCTGGCGATCCGCGCCCTGGCCCATCTGCCCGAGGACGTCCGCCTGGTGATCGCCGGCACCGGCGCAAACGAGGCCGCGCTCAAGGCACTGGCGAGCGAACTGGGGCTGGCCGAGCGGGTCCAGTTCGTCGGCGCGGTCGATCACGAGACCCTGCCCACGCTGCTTTGCGCGGCGGACGCCATGGTCCTGCCTTCGGAACGCGAAGGCCTTGCCAATGCCTGGATCGAGGCGCTTGCCTGCGGCACGCCGGTCGTCATTCCCGACATCGGCGGCGCGCGCGAGGTGGTGGACTGCCCCGCTGCCGGCCGTATCGCCGCTCGCGATCCGGTGGCCATCGCCACCGCGCTCGGCGATCTGCTGGCCGATCCCCCCGCGCAGGAAGACGTCGCAGCCTGCGCCGCGCGCTTCAGCTGGGACGGAAATGCAGCCGCGATGGCGGAGATTTACGAGGGCGTGGTCAGGGAACGCGCCGAAGCCTGAAAGCAAGCCCAGAGACTCCCACAACCCCGTCATCCCAGCGCAAGCTGGGATCTAAGGCCGCTGCGGGAGACCTTTCAGGGGTTCGTTCCCAACCGCCCGAGATCCCAGCCTTCGCTGGGATGACGCGTTCATTCAAACGGCCCGAGTTCCCAGCTTTCGCTGGGACGACGAGCATTGGTCACCCCCGCTCGCGCGCCAGGCGTTCCTGCTTTTCCAGCGCGCTTTCGGTGGGGATGAAGCTCTTGGGATTGACCTTAAGCCAGATCAGGATCGGCGCGGCCATGTAGATCGAGCTGTAGGTACCCACGAAAATGCCCAGCGTGATCGCTGCGGTGAAGCCGAAGATCACGTCCGGCCCGAACAGCAGCAGCGCGACCAGCGTGATCAGCATCGACAGCGAGGTCACGATCGTGCGCGCCAGCGTCTCGTTGACCGAAAGGTCGAGCAGCTCCGGCATCGGCATCTTGCGGTATTTCTTCATGTTCTCGCGGATACGGTCATAGACCACGATCGTATCGTTGAGCGAATAGCCGATCAGCGTCAGCAGCGCGGCCACGATGTTGAGGTCGAACTCCATCTGCGTGATCGCGAACATGCCCAGCGTCAGCACCACGTCGTGCACCAGCGCGAACAGCGCGCCGATGCCGAACTGCCATTCGAACCGTATCCAGATGTAGGCCGCCACGGCCAGCGCGGCAAAGCCCAGCGCCTTGAACGCATCCCAGCCCAGTTCCTTGGAAACCTTGCCCGAAACCGAATCGACGCCGTCGATCCGCGCATCGGCATGGGCCGCCTTGATCGCGGCGGTGATCGTGCGGGCCATCTTGTCCGACAGCGCGGGATCGTGGTCCGATCCTTCGGGCAGCTTCATCCGGATCGAGATTTCGTTGGGCTTGCCGTAGCGCTGGATGATCGGCTCGCCATAGCCGAGCTTGTCCACCTCGCCGCGCAGCTGCGCCACGGGGGCCTCGGCGCTGCGCTCGAAGGTCACGCGGATCATCTGGCCACCGACGAAATCGACGCCCAGGTTGAGGCCGCGCGTCGCCACCAGCGTCAGCGATCCCGCCATCAGCAGAAGGCTGGCGATGTAGAACGGCAGCCGCCACTTCAGGAAGTGGATGTTGGTATTGTCGGGAATGAGCTTGAGGAGCTTCATGTCCTTCGTCTCCTCTTACAGGCTCAGTTCGGACGGCCGCGCGCGGCGAAGCCACTGCGCAACCCACATGCGGGTCATGGTCACGGCGGTGAACACCGAGGTGACGATGCCGATCATGAGCACCACGGCGAAGCCGCGCACCGGGCCGGTGCCGAACGCGAACATCAGCACCGCCGCGATGACGTTGGTGATATTGGCGTCGAAGATCGCGCGGCTCGCTTCCTTGTAGCCCATCTCCACCGCCTGCACCACGCGCCGGCCGCGATGACGTTCCTCGCGGATGCGTTCGTTGATCAGCACGTTGGCGTCCACGGCGGCGCCGATGGTCAGCACGAAGCCGGCGATGCCCGGCAAGGTCAGCGTGGTGCCGACGATGCCCATGATGCCCAGGATCATCAGCACGTTCACCACCAGCGCGAGGTTCGCGTAAACCCCGAAACGGCCATAGGTGATGAGAATGAAGGCCATCAGCGCGCCGGTGCCGACGAGCATGGCGATCATGCCCTTGCGGATCGAATCCGCGCCGAGATCAGGCCCCACGGTCCGCTCTTCCACCACCTTGAGGTCCACCGGCAGCGCGCCCGAGCGCAGCGCGATGGCGAGCTGGTTGGCGCTTTCCGTGGTGAACCGGCCGGAAATGACGGCGCTGCCGCCCAGGATCGGTTCGTTGATGTTGGGCGCGGACAGGACCTTGCCGTCCAGGATGATGGCGAAGGGCTTGTTGACGTTCTGCGTGGTCAGCTTGGCGAACTTTTCGCCGCCGTCCGAATTGAACGTGATGTTGACCACCGGCTCGTTGGTCTGCTGGCTGTTGGTCTGCTGCGCGTTGGTCAGCTGGTCGCCGCGAATACCGCCCAGCCGCTTGACCGCGATCGCGCCCAGCTTGGGGTCCTGATACGGCACGATCTCGCTGCCCGGAGGCGCGATGCCGCGCGCCACGTCCGAAGGCAGCGCGCTGGTATCCACCAGCTTGAATTCCAGCTTGGCGGTCTGGCCCAGCAGGTTCTTCAACGCCTGCGGGTCCTGCAGCCCCGGCACCTGCACCACGATGCGGTTGGCGCCCTGGCGGATGATCGTCGGCTCCTTGGTGCCCAGCGCGTCGATACGCTTGCGCACCACTTCCACCGCCGTATCCATCGCCTGCGTCACCGCCTGATCGATGCCTTCCTGCGACGGCGTCAGCACGAAACGGTTGCCATCGACAACGTCGATCTTCCAGTCGCGCTGGCCGGTAAGCCCCGCGCCGCTGGTCAGCGGCAGCACCGCCTCGCGCACCGCGTCCACCTTGGTCGGGTCGGCCACCACGAACGTCAGCGCGCCATCGCGGTTGGAGATGTCGCTGATGCGGATGTCACCGGACTGGCGCAGCTTGTTGCGGACGCTTTCCTCCATCCCCTCGATGCGCTGCTGGCGCACCTGAGAGGGATCGGCTTCGAGCAGGATGTGGCTGCCGCCGGCCAGGTCGAGGCCGAGGTTGATCTTCGGCTCCGGCAGGGCGGACGGCCAGTTGAGGCCGGCCGTGGCGGTCAGCGAAGGCACGGCGGCAAGCATGCCGACGATCGTCAGCGCCCAGAGCCACAGTACCTTCCAGCGCGGGAAATCGAGCATGAGAAGAGGTTCTTTTCGTCTAGCCGGTGGGATCAGTCGTTGGCCGGCGCGGTGCCGCCGGGGGGAACGATGTCACCGATCGTCGAACGCACCGCCTTGACGCGCACGTTGGGGCCAAGCTCCAGTTCGGCATAGTGATCGTCGAGCTTGATGACCTTGCCGACAAGGCCCCCGGCGGTGACGACCACGTCACCCTTCTTCATCGCGGCGATCTTTTCCTTGTGAGCCTTCTGCTGGCGCATCTGCGGCCGCAGGATCAGGAACCAGAAAATGAACGCCATGCCGACCAGCGGCAGGAACGAAAGCCACTGCGGCGGCTCCTGGGTGGCGGCGGGTGCGGCGGCGGAAAGGAATGTCAGCATCATGGAACCGTTCTTGGGATCGGTGGAAAGGCATTGCAACCCGCCCGGACGGAAAGCGGCGCGCCCGCCCGGAAAGATTGCGCAAAAATATGGCCCGGCCGCCTAGCAGCTTGGGCCACGCAAGGCAAACGGCACCCCGTTCGAGCGTACAGTCCGGCGTGAAAATCGTCTGCGCCCAAAGCGCACCATGCCGCTTGCCATCCGCAGGTGACCTGCCTATAGGGCGCGCTCCGGTCGGGACGTAGCGCAGCCTGGTAGCGCATCACACTGGGGGTGTGGGGGTCGGAGGTTCGAATCCTCTCGTCCCGACCAATAATTTCCAACAGCAACGCACAACGAAACACGCCGCCCACGGAAACCCGCAGGCGGCGCGCTTGTTTTGGCTGTTCGATCCCGTCAGGCGAGGTCGAAGCGGTCGGCGTTCATCACCTTGGTCCAAGCGGCGATGAAATCGGCCACGAACTTCCCGTGGGCGTCATCCTGCGCATAGACTTCGGCATAGGCCCGAAGGATCGAGTTGGAGCCGAACGTCAGGTCCAGCGCCGTGGCGGTCCACTTCACCGCCCCCGTCTTGCGATCGCGGATTTCGAAGAGGCCATTGCCGGCCGGCTTCCAGGTGTTGGCCATATCGGTCAGGTTGACGAAGAAGTCGGTGGTCAGCGCGCCTTCGCGAGCGGTCAGCACGCCATGCTTGGTTCCGCCATGGTTGGCGCCGAGCACGCGAAGGCCGCCGACTAGCACGGTCATTTCCGGCGCGGTGAGCCCCATCAACTGCGTGCGATCCAGCATCAGTTCCGCCGGGCTGACCGCATAGTCCTGCTTCAGCCAGTTGCGATAGCCATCGTGGATCGGCTCCAGCGGCGCGAAGCTGTGCGCGTCGGTCTGCGCGTCCGTGGCATCGCCCCGGCCCGGCGCGAACGGCACGGTCGCCTCGATGCCGGCAGCCCTGGCGGCCTGCTCCACACCGACATTCCCGGCCAGCACGATGATGTCCGCCACGCTGGCGTCCAGATCCGCCGCGATCGGTTCCAGCACCGCCAGCACGCGCGACAGCCGGGCCGGCTCGTTGCCTTCCCAGTCCTTCTGCGGGGCCAGGCGGATGCGCGCGCCGTTGGCGCCGCCGCGCATGTCGGACCCGCGATAGGTCCGCGCGCTGTCCCACGCGGTCGCCACGAGATCGCTGATCGACAGTCCGCTCGCCGCGATCCTGGCCTTTGCCGCGGCGATGTCCCAGCCGGTGCTGCCGGCGGGCACCGGGTCCTGCCAGATCAGGTCCTCGGCCGGTACGTCGGGTCCGTGGTAGCGCACCTTCGGCCCCATGTCGCGGTGCGTGAGCTTGAACCAGGCGCGCGCGAAGACCTCGGAGAAATAGGCCTGATCGTCGCGGAACCGTTCGGAAATCGCGCGGTAGACCGGGTCCTTGATCATCGCCATGTCGGCATCGGTCATCATCGGATTGGTGCGGATCGACGGGTCCTCCACGTCGGCCGGACGATCTTCCTCGCGGATGCTGACCGGTTCCCACTGCCAGGCGCCGGCCGGGCTCTTGCGCAGTTCCCAGTCGTGGTTGAACAGCATCTGGAAATAGCCGTTGTCCCACCGCGTGGGATGCGTGGTCCATGCCCCCTCGATGCCGCTGGTGATCGTATCGCGGCCCATACCCTTGCCGCCGGGATTGGCCCAGCCAAGGCCCTGCTGCTCCACCGGAGAGGCTTCGGGTTCGGGGCCAAGGCGGCTGGCATCGCCATTGCCGTGCGCCTTGCCTACGGTGTGGCCGCCCGCCGTCAGCGCCACCGTCTCCTCGTCATCCATCGCCATGCGGGCAAAGGTTTCGCGAATCTGCGCGGCGGTCTTCAGCGGATCGGGCTGGCCGTTCACCCCTTCCGGATTGACGTAGATCAGGCCCATTTGCACGGCCGCGAGAGGATTTTCCATCGTCGAAGGCGTGGCGACATCGCCATAGCGTTCGTCCGACGGGGCCAGCCATTCCTTCTCGGCGCCCCAATAGACATCCTTTTCGGGATGCCAGATGTCCTCGCGACCAAACCCGAAGCCAAAGGTCTTCAGCCCCATGGTCTCGTAGGCGATGGTGCCGGCCAGCACGATCAGGTCGGCCCAGCTCACCTTGTTGCCGTACTTCTTCTTGATCGGCCACAGCAGGCGGCGTGCCTTGTCGAGGCTGACGTTGTCAGGCCAGGAATTGAGCGGCGCGAAGCGCTGGTTGCCGGTGCCGCCACCCCCGCGCCCGTCCGCCGTGCGATAGCTGCCGGCCGAATGCCACGAGAGGCGGATCATCAAGCCGCCGTAATGCCCCCAGTCCGCCGGCCACCATTCCTGGCTGTCGGTCATCAGCGCGCGCATGTCCTGCTTGAGCGCTTCGAAATCGAGCGACTTCAGCGCTTCGTGATAGCGGAAGCCCTTGCCCAGCGGGTTGGTCTTGCTGTCGTGCTGGTGCAGGATGTCGAGGTTCAGCGTTTCGGGCCACCAGCTCGTGACGGAGGCCGCCGTGCTGGTCAGCCCCCCATGCATGACGGGGCACTTCCCCGCCGTTGCGGAATTGCTGCTCATTCTGTTTCTCCAGCCTTGTTCATCAACCGCGCCGCATGCGCCGCCGACCCCGGTATCGTTCGGGTGAATTCATTTATCAAAGCGATTTAAGTCGTCACAATGATCGCTCGATGCGATTTCTTTATATCACATCATGTCGCCCGCCGGAGCAATCATACTTTGGTTTCCTACACGAACCGATACGGTTAAAACCCTGCGTCCTGCCGCAACAAGGACGCTCCCATGCCCCTCCTCGACGCCCTGATTTCCCCCATCTCCTCGATCATCGATCGCGTCATTCCCGACAAGGAAGCCCGCGATCGCGCCAAGCTGGAACTGTTGAGGCTGCAAGGCACGCAGGAACTCGAGCAGATCCGCACGCAAATGTCGGCCATCCTCGCCGAAGCGGGCTCCACCGATCCCTGGACCAGCCGCGCCCGCCCCGGCTTCCTCTACGTCATGTACATCATGATCCTGTGGTCGCTGCCCATGGGCCTGATCGCTGCGGCGCGGCCCGAAGCGGCGCGCGACATCGCCGCCGGCATCACCGCCTATCTCAATGGCCTTCCCGAGCCGCTCTATGCGCTCTTCGGCACCGGCTATCTCGGCTACACGGCGGCGCGCCAGTGGGGCAAGGCGAAAGGCGTCGACCGCTGACGAGGCCGGCCGCGCGGGTTCCTTCGGGGGATTCGCGCGGCCACTTGCGCATGGCGACGGCGGCACTATCACGGCGCGGCGGCCACACGCACCGGGAACACGCCACCATGTCAGACAAGACCATCTTCGTCCTGAACGGACCGAACCTCAACCTGCTTGGCCTGCGCGAGCCCGAGATCTACGGATCGCAGACGCTGGACGACATTGCCGGCATGCTGGAAGACCACGCGCAGACGCTCGGCCTCGACATCGACATGCGACAGTCGAATCACGAAGGCCACCTGGTCGACTGGCTGCACGAAGCGCAGGCCGTGGGGGCAAAGGCCGTGCTGCTGAACGCCGGCGCCTATACCCACACGTCGGTCGCGCTGCACGATGCGATCAAGGGAATCCGGACACCGGTGATCGAAGTCCACCTGTCCAACCCGCACACGCGCGAGGCGTTTCGGCACAAGAGCTATGTCGGGATGGCCGCCAAGGGCACCATCGCCGGGTTCGGCGCGCGCAGCTACATTCTGGCGCTGGACGCGGCCGCGGCGCTCTGACGGCTTTCCGCAGGCGCGAAAAAGCGGCGAAAGCGCCTGTTTTCCACCCTCGCGGGCATTCCCACCCCATCCCCCCCTTGCCAGCGCCGCCCGCTGAAGGCATGGCGGCCAGCCAGTATGACCACCCGCGAGGATTAAAATGGGGCACGACCGCGGCGAAAAGGCCGAAGGAATGGCAATCGACAGCACGCTTGTGCGTGAACTGGCGGAGCTGCTTGCCGAAACCGGGCTCAGCGAAATCGAAGTCGAGGATGGCGAACGCAAGATCCGCGTCGCGCGCACGCTGACGGCGGCGCCGGTGGCGCAGACCGTTGCCGTCGCCGCTCCGGCACCCGTTGCCGCCGCTGCTCCGACGGCGGCGCCCGCAGCGGCGCAACCGGCCGAGGATCACGCCAATGCCGTGAAATCGCCGATGGTGGGCACGGTCTATCTCTCGCCAGAACCAAGCGCGCCCGCCTTCATCAGCCTTGGCCAGACCGTGAAGGCCGGCGAAACGCTGCTGATCGTGGAAGCGATGAAGGTGATGAACGCGATCACCGCGCCCGCGGCCGGCACCGTGAAGGCGATCCTCGTCGAAAACGCGCAGCCGGTCGAATACGACCAGCCGCTGGTCGTGATCGGCTGAGGCGCCAGCGTCCATGGCCATCAAACGCCTGCTGATCGCCAACCGCGGCGAAATCGCCCTGCGCATCCACCGTGCGGCGCACGAGATGGGGATCGAAACGGTGGCGGTGCATTCCACCGCCGATGCCGATGCGATGCACGTGCGCCTGGCCGATCACGCGGTGTGCATCGGCCCGCCGCCCGCGCGGGACAGCTATCTCAACGTCGCCGCGATCATTTCGGCGGCGGAGATCACCCAGGCCGACGCGATCCATCCGGGCTACGGCTTCCTGTCCGAGAACGCCAAGTTCGCCGATATCGTGGAAGCCCACGGCATCACCTGGATCGGCCCCAAGCCCGAACACATCCGCACGATGGGCGACAAGGTGGAAGCCAAGCGCACCGCCGGCGCGCTGGGCCTGCCGCTGGTTCCGGGATCGGACGGCGCGGTCTCCGAAGTGGAGGAAGCGCGCAATATCGCGGACGCCATCGGCTATCCGGTGATCATCAAGGCCGCATCAGGCGGCGGCGGACGCGGCATGAAGGTCTGCAACAGCGCCGACCAGCTCGAAACGCTGATGCAGCAAGCGGGCAGCGAGGCGAAAGCCGCCTTCGGCGACGCCACCGTTTATATCGAGAAGTATCTCGGCAACCCGCGCCACATCGAGTTCCAGATCTTCGGTGACGGCAACGGCAACGCCATCCATCTGGGCGAGCGTGACTGCTCGCTCCAGCGCCGCCACCAGAAAGTGCTGGAAGAAGCGCCCTCGCCCGTCATCTCGGCCGAGGAACGCGCGCGCATGGGTGGCGTTGTGGCACGCGCCATGGCCGACATGGGTTATCGCGGCGCGGGCACAATCGAGTTCCTGTGGGAAAACGGCGAGTTCTACTTCATCGAGATGAACACCCGACTGCAGGTGGAACATCCGGTGACCGAAGCGATCACGGGCGTCGATCTGGTGCGCGAACAGATCCGCATCGCCGAAGGGCGGCCGCTGTCCGTCGCGCAGGAGGACATCGAGTTCAAGGGCCACGCGATCGAGTGCCGCATCAACGCGGAAGACCCGTTCACGTTCGCGCCCTCGCCCGGCCTGGTGAAAACCTATCACGCGGCCGGCGGCATGCATGTGCGCGTCGATTCTGGGCTCTATGCCGGCTATCGCATTCCGCCGTACTATGATTCGATGATCGCCAAGCTGATCGTCTACGGCCGCACGCGCGAAGGCTGCATCATGCGCCTGAAGCGCGCGCTGGAGGAAATGGTGATCGATGGCGTCAAGACCTCGATCCCTTTGCACCAGAAGCTGTTGACCGATCCGGACTTCCTCAGCGGCGACTATACGATCAAGTGGCTGGAAGACTGGCTGGCAAAGGACGCCTGAATCGTTTGCAAGTGGGGAGTGGGAAAGCCCACCCGTCCGCGACCAACGCCGCCTGCGGCGACGCAAGTCTCGCTCCCCTACCGCAAGCCGGAGGGGTTGGGGGTGGGCAGCGCTCTATGGATTGCAAGCGATATAATCGCCTTTCTGTAACGGAACTCACTCTTCCCGTGGCTTCCACCGCACCACGCGCCACAGGTAGGCGATAGCCACCAGCGCCATGCAGCCGGTCGCCAGAGGCCCGGTGTAGCGATCGACCTCCGCGAAATTGCGGCCGAGATAATAGCCGGCCGCCACCAGCAGCGCGTTCCACACCGCCGCGCCGGCGAAGGTGAACGCCAGGAAGCGCGCGTGGCCCATCCGGGCGAAGCCCGCCGGCAGCGAGATCATCGTGCGCATCACCGGGGCGAAGCGCACGACAAAGACCACCCACTGCCCGTGCCGCCCGAAGAAGGCCACCAGCCGTTCGACATCGTGCCAGTCCAGCGTCAGCCACCGCCCGAAGCGCGTGACCAGCGGGTGCAGGCGCCGGTATCCGAACGCGCGCCCCACCAGGAACCAGAAATAGTTGCCCAGCGTCGATCCGGCCGTGGCAAACAGCATCAGCGGCGCGATCTCCATCCGCCCCTTGGCGACGGCGATCCCGCCCAGCCCCATGATGACTTCGGACGGGATCGGCGGGAACACGTTCTCGATGACCATCAGGGCGGCGATGCCCCAATAGCCGCCGCCTTCGATCAGGTGGACGATCCAGTCATTCATCGATCAGACAACGCGGCCGCGCGGGAACGGGTCCGGCTTGCGCAGCCTCAAAGCCGCCGCTCGATCGCGTCCCAGATCATGCCCGCCGTGTCGGTGCCGTTGAACTTGTCGATCGCGACGATGCCGGTAGGGCTGGTCACGTTGATCTCGGTCAGCCACTTGCCGCCGATCACGTCGATCCCCACGAAGATCAGGCCGCGCTTCTTCAGTTCCGGCCCCAGCGCTTCGCAGATTTCCTGCTCGCGCGCCGTCAGCGTGGTCTGTTCGGCATAGCCGCCGACGGCAAGGTTGGAGCGGAACTCGCCCTCGCCCGGCTTGCGGTTGATCGCGCCGGCGACCTCGCCATCGACCAGCACGATGCGCTTGTCGCCTTCGGCTACCTCGGGCAGAAACGGCTGGACCATGAAGGGTTCGGGCCAGACCTGCCCGAACAGTTCGGCCAGCGCGGACAGGTTGCCGCCATCGGCCTCCACCTTGAACACCGCCTTGCCGCCATTGCCGTGGAGCGGCTTCACCACCACCGCCGTTTCGCCCAACTCATGCTGGAAGGCGCGCACGTCCTTCGCGGAGCGCGTGATCAGCGTGGGCGGCATGAAGCGCGCGTAATCGAGCACATAGACCTTTTCCGGCGCATTGCGCACCGAACGCGGATCGTTGACGACCAGCGTCTCGCCCTCCAGCCGCTCCAGCAGGTGCGTGGCGGTGATATAGCCCAGATCGAACGGCGGGTCCTGCCGCATCAGCACGACATCGGCGTCGCTGCCGAGATCGAGCTTGCGCACCTCGCCCAGCTTGTAGTGTTCGCCCGCCACGCGCTGCACCGTCACCGGCGCGCCTTCGGCCGTCACGCGCCCGGCCTTCCAGGCCAGCGACTTCACGTCGTAATAATACAGCTCATGCCCGCGTTCCTGCGCCGACAGCATCAGGGCGAAGGAGGAATCCCCAGCGATGTTGATCGAATGAAGCGGGTCCATCTGCACCGCGACGCGAAGGGTCATGCTGTTCCATCCCGTGAAGGCGCCGTCATGGCTGCCAGACGTTCGCCATGTGGCGTGGCCAGCGCCCCGGTGCAAGGAGGATCACGTCAATTCGCATGACGTCCCCGGGCCGGGCGAAGCGCGGCGCGATGGCTTCGGCGGCGCGCGCCACGCGTTGCAGGCGGCGGGCATCGATGGCGAGGTCGAGCGCTTCGCCGCTGCGCCGCCATTTGACCTCGACGAAAGCCAGCGTGCGCCCGCGCCGCGCCACGATATCCACCTCGCCCACGCCGATCCGCTGACGCCGGGCGAGAATGCGCCAGCCTTTCAGGCGCAGCCACAGGCAGGCCAGTGCCTCGCCACGCCGGCCCTGTTTTTCGGCCACGGCCCGGTCACGGGCGCGGCTCATGCCTTGAGCGCCATCGCCTGTGCATAGAGCGCCTTGCGATCGAGCCCATGCTTCTTCGCCACGCGCGCGGCGGCCTGCGAGGGTGGCAGTTCGGCGAGCGCGGCGCGCAGTTCGGCTTCGACGACGTCCTCGTCCGGTGCCTCGGGCGCGGCGGGCGGCCCGGCGAGCAGCACGATCTCCCCCTTGGGCGGATGCGCGCGATAGTGGTCGGCAAGGTCCGCCGCCGTGCCTGTCCGGCATTCCTCGTGCAGCTTGGTCAGTTCCCGCGCGACCGCGATCTCGCGCCCCGGCAGCACGGCGCCCAGCGCTTCCAGCGAGGCGACAAGGCGCGGCCCGGTTTCGTAGAACACCAGCGTTGCGGGAACGGCAGCGAAGCTCGCCAGCACATCCCCCCGCGCCTTGTCCTTCGAGGGCAGGAAACCTGCGAACAGGAAGCGGTCGGTCGGCAAGCCGGCGATGGTCAGCGCGGTAACCATCGCGCTCGGCCCCGGCAGGCTGGTGACGGCGATCCCGCGCGCGCGCGCTTCCCGCACCAGGCGATAGCCGGGATCGGAAATGAGCGGCGTGCCGGCATCGCTCACCAGCACAACCGGTTTTTCCGCCATTTCGGCGAGTAATCGCTCGCGCGCCTCTTCCCCGGCGTGATCGTCATAGCGCCGCAGCGGCTTCTTGATGCCAAGATGATTCAACAACTTAGACGTGACGCGCGTGTCTTCGCACGCTATAACCGCACAAGAGGCAAGCGTTTCGGCGGCGCGTCTGGTAATGTCGCCGAGATTGCCAATCGGCGTGGCGACAATATAGAGCCCGGGCTCCATAAGCGAAGGCGTGGTCATGCGCCTTCCATGGCCGGGTCATTGGGAACGGGCAAGCGATGTTGAAAGGTCAATGGGTCGGATCCGTCCGGATGGGGCGGCGTTTTCTCGTCATGGGCGCCATGGCCGCGCTCGCCGCGTGTACCGTGATTCCCAAGCCGCAGGGGCCGGTCGCGCCCAGGCCCGAACCGACCGAAACCGCGCCGCAGGCCAATGTCCTGCCCACCGATGCCTCGCGCCACCGCGTCGCGCTGCTGGTGCCCATGACGGGGCCGAACGCTTCGGTGGGCCAGTCGATCGCCAATGCGGCGATGATGGCCCTGCTCGATACCAACGCGCAGAACCTGCGCATCACCACCTACGATACCGCCACCGGCGCGGGTGCGGCGGCGAACAAGGCCATTCTCGACGGCAACCGCCTGATCCTTGGTCCGCTGCTGGCCGAAGACGTCGTCGCCGTTTCCGGAGTCGCGCGGCCGGCCAAGGTGCCGATGATCACCTATTCCAACGACGTGAGCGTGGCGGACCGCGACGTCTTCGTGCTGGGGCAGGTTCCCGGCCAGTCGGTGGCCCGCGTGGTCAGCTACGCCAAGAGCCGCGGCGTCAACCGCATCGGCGCGATCATCCCCACGGGTATCTACGGCCAGCGGGCGATGAACGCGCTGACCGAGGCCGCGCGCGCCAACGGCGTGACGGTGACCGCGACCGAGACGTATGACCGCAGCAACACCTCGGTCGCCAGCGCGGTGCGCCGCCTGCTGGCCAAGGCCCCGGTCGATGCGCTGCTGATCGCGGACGGTGCGCGCATTGCGCTCCAGGCCGCGCCGGCGGCCGGCGGCACGCGCCTGCTCGGCACCGAACTGTGGGCGGGTGATGCCGGGATCGCGCGCAACGCCGCCACGCGCGGAGCGTGGTTCGCCACGGTATCCGATGCGCGCTTCGGCCAGTTCGAACAGAGCTATCGCCGCCGCTATGGCGCGTCGCCCTCGCGCATCGCCACGCTCGGCTACGACAGCGTGCTGCTCACGCTCAACGTGGGCCGCACCTGGAAGCCGGGAACGATCTTCCCCACCGCCAAGCTCTATGACCGCGACGGGTTCATCGGGCTGGACGGCGTGTTCCGCTTCAACCAGTTCGGCGTGGCCGAGCGCGCCATGGAAGTGCGCGAGGTTGGCGCGGGCACCTTCACGACGGTGAGCCCGGCGCCGGCGCGCTTCACGCCCTGACGGCTGGATCGGCGTGGCCGCAGGGCCGATTGCGACGCAGCAAGTTATCCGCGCCTTTGCGCCGAAATCGCGCGGATAAGGTGGGCTCCCGGCTTGCGTCCGGAATCCGGCGTGTTCTATAGCCGTTCCATATGGCTGACGACCTGTTCGACAAGGCGCCGGTATCCAGCGCCGAAAGCTACGATGGCTCCGCGATCGAGGTGCTGGAGGGGCTCGAACCCGTTCGTCGCCGTCCCGGCATGTATATCGGCGGCACGGACGAACGCGCGCTGCATCACCTTGCCGCCGAAGTGCTCGACAACGCGATGGACGAGGCCGTCGCCGGCCATGCCAACCGCATCGAGGTCACGCTGGAGGAAGAGCCCGGAACCGCCGGGCGGCTGACCATCACCGACAACGGGCGCGGCATCCCGGTTGACGAGCATCCGAAGTATCCTGGCAAGTCGGCGCTCGAAGTGATCCTCACCACGCTCCATTCGGGTGGCAAGTTCTCCGGCAAGGCCTATGCCACGTCGGGCGGCCTCCACGGCGTGGGCGTCAGCGTGGTCAACGCGCTCTCGACGCTGACGCGCATCGAAGTGGCCCGCAACAAGGAGCTTTACGCGCAGGAATTCTCGCGCGGGCATCCCACGGGGCCGCTGGAGAAGATCGGCAACGCCCCCAACCGGCGCGGCACGTCGGTCACCTTCGTGCCCGATCCCGAAATCTTCGGGGCGGACGCCCGGTTCAAGCCGGCGCGCCTGTTCCGGCTGGCGCGGTCCAAGGCCTATCTCTTCGCCGGCGTCGAAATCCGCTGGAAGTGCGCGCCATCGCTGGCTTCGGAAGACGTGCCGGCGGAAGCCGTGTTCCAGTTCCCCGGCGGCCTAGCCGATCACCTGGCCGAACAGGTGGGCGCGCGCGAATGCGTGACGTCAGTGCCCTTCACCGGGTCGCAGGATTTTCCCGCCGGGCCGGACGGGCAGGAAATGGGCCGCGTGGAATGGGCGATAGCCTGGCCGCTGTGGTCCGACGGCTCGTATAGCTGGTACTGCAACACCATTCCCACGCCCGATGGCGGCACGCACGAGCAGGGCCTGCGCGCGGCGCTGACCAAGGGCATCCGCGCCTTCGCCGAACTGATCGGGCAGAAGAAGGCCAAGGACATCGCCCCGGAAGACATGATCACCGGCAGCGAGGTCATGCTTTCGGTGTTCGTCCGCGATCCCCAGTTCCAGAGCCAGACCAAGGACCGCCTGACGTCCCCGGAAGCGGCGCGCCTCGTCGAGAACGCGGTGCGCGACCATTTCGACCACTTCCTGACCGACAACATGGAGCGCGGCAAGGCGCTGCTGGGCGCGGTGATGGAACGCATGGACGAACGGCTTCGTCGGAAAGCGGAGCGCGAGGTCAAGCGCAAGACCGCCACCAACGCGCGCAAGCTGCGCCTGCCGGGCAAGCTGACCGACTGTTCCGGCGAAGGCGATGGCGAGACCGAACTGTTCATCGTCGAAGGCGATTCGGCCGGCGGCAGCGCCAAGCAGGCGCGCGACCGCAAGACGCAGGCGATCCTGCCGATCCGCGGCAAGATCCTCAACGTAGCCAGCGCCACCAGCGACAAGATCCGCGCCAACCAGGAAATCGCCGACCTGATCCTGGCGCTGGGCTGCGGCAGCCGCAAGGACTGCAACCCGGATGCCCTGCGTTACGACCGCATCATCATCATGACCGATGCCGACGTCGACGGCGCGCACATCGCCACGCTGCTGATGACGTTCTTCTTCCAGGAAATGCCCGACGTGGTGCGGCGCGGGCATCTCTATCTGGCGCAGCCGCCGCTCTATCGCCTGACCAGCGGCAGCACTTCGGCCTACGCCCGCGACGATGCGCATCGCGCCGAACTGGAAGCGACCAAGTTCAAGGGCAAGAAGGTGGAAGTCTCCCGCTTCAAGGGCCTGGGCGAAATGAACCCGCAGCAGCTTCGCGAAACGACGATGAGCCCGGCCAGCCGCTCGCTGATCCGCATCACGCTGCCGCCGGAATACGAAGGCCGCGCGGCCGTGAAGGATCTGGTCGATCGCCTGATGGGGCGCAATCCCGAGCACCGCTTCATGTTCATCCAGAACCGCGCGAGCGAGGTCGACCCGGAACTGATCGACGCCTGACGCGCCCAGAACACGGCCATCGCCCGGAAACCGAACGTCCCGTCAACCGTTCACCCATGGCTAAGATCGGCTGTCCTATCCAGACAACGGTGGGGCAAGACCGCTCGCGAACTGCGACGGATTCCGGAGATTTGCCATGAAGCGTTCCATCACCCTGCTCGCCCTGCCCCTGGCTCTTGGCCTGTCCGCCTGCGCGTCCGACGGCTATTACGGCGAATACGGCACCAGCGTGGGCTGGGGTTCGCCCTACGCCTACAACGGCTGGTATGACGGGTATTACGGCCCGATCTATGACGGCTATTGGGGGCGCGACGGCTTCTTCTACTATCGCTCCACACCCGGCGCGCGCGCCTTCGTGCGCGGCGACCGCAACCACTTCCGCCGGGACGCCCCTCCCCCCGGCGGTCGCTATCAAGAGTTCCGCGGCAATTTCCAGCCCCGGCGCGACTATCACATGCCGAATTATCCCCACGGGGGCGGACCGCGCGGCGGCGGGCGTCCGCGCGGGCACGGGCACTGATCATTCCCGCTCAAATGGATGTAACGCCGACGCAGGCCTGATTGACAATCTCTACTGATTAAGTAGTAATTTCTCCTACCACCGCCTTCCGGCGGAGCACTCGGGAGATCAACATGCGCGTCGGCGTCCGTTACTTCCTTCTGTCCGCGACATCAGCCTGCTCTCTATTGATCGCCGGGTGCGGCGAAAAAGCGCCCGAAGCCGCTTCGGAAAGCGCGGTCTCCAGTGTCCCCGGTATATCGCCATCAGCGGCGCCGGGTGTGGCTTTCAACTATCATTATGACTTCGCCCTTCCCGACAAGGCGATCGCGGGCGTGCAGGAGCAGCACGCTGCCGCCTGCGAAAAACTCGGCCCGGAACGGTGCCGCATCACCGGCATGCATTATGCGCTGGTGCGTAACGATAGCGTTAGCGCCAGCCTCGAGTTCAAGTTGGCCCCCGATCTTGCCCGCACATTTGGCAAGGAGGGCATCGCGGCGGTGGAACACGCCGACGGCAAGCTGATCCGCGCCGCGATCGAAGGACAGGACGTGGGCTCCGACATCACGGCCGCCCAGAAACGCGGTTCGGACGCGCAGGCCGATCTCAACCAGATCGAGGCCAAGCTTGCCAAGGGTGGCCTGGGGGACCGCGAACGGGCGGAACTGAACCAGCAGGCCGGCGCGTTGCGCGCGAAGATCGCGGCGGAACGCGATGCCCAGATAACCGGCGCGGTGCGATTGGCAAGCACGCCGATGACCTTCACTTATGCTGGTGGTGGCAGCTTCGTGTGGGGAGATAACCCGTTTGCCGGGCTGGCGCAGGCCTCGTGGTCCAGCTTGCGCACGATGGTCGCACTGGTCGTCTTCATCGTCGGCATCGGCGCTCCATGGGTCGCGCTGCTGATCGCGCTGCTTGTCTTGTGGCGCGTCCTGCCGATAACGCGCCTGCGCCGCTTCCTGTCGCGGAAAACCGAAGACGAATAACGCCCATCAACCGCCGTCGGATGGACCGTCACCCGCCGCGTCATCCCGCTTCGCCGGCTTGAAATCGAAGCGGATGCGCACCCAGGCGCCGATCATCGGCTTGCCGTCCACGCGCGGTGGACGGACCAGGAATTGCCAGGACGCTTGCCGCAAGGCACGGGCTATGCCCGAACCGCGCGGGGATTCGTCAAGCTCGCGACAATCCTCGACGTGGTATTGCTCGATCGTGCGACAGGCGATCATGCCCCACTGGCCCGGAGGACGGCCCTGCGGCATGTAGCCGGCGATCTCGGCATCGCGCGGTTCGCGATACCATTCTGCGGCGTAGAGCCGCGCGCCATTGGGGCCATCGCCCTGCCCGCCGGCCGATCCGCCCGCCGAGCCCGACGCGCTGCCGCTGCTGCCCGCGTCCCCGCGCCGGGCCATCTTGCCGATATCCGCCGCGGCCAGGTCCGCCCGGCTCATGTGGATGAAGCCCGGCGGCCAATCGACCTTGTTTTCCGAAGGCACCGGCACATGGGGCGGCATCACCGGCCTTGGCGCCTGCGCTGCCTGCTGCGACCGTTCGCTGGCCTTGATTTCGCGCGTGGCCTTGCGGGCGCCGGCCGCGCTCGCTTCGGCTTCCTTGGACAGATTGACCGCCACCAGTTGCCCGCCGCCTTCGGGTCCGGCCCCGGTGAAGGCGCCCATCCGGATCATGATGAAGAACAGCAGCGCGACGGTGGCCGCCGAAAGCAGGAACGCAGGCCCCCTGCTACGCCGCGACGCGCCATATCGACCGGAAGGCAAGGACGCGGGCTCCGCTGACATCGCGGCGTGGCTACAGCCCGGCGCGGGCCGGCGCAATCGCCCTGAATCATGAAATATCATTCATGAGGAAATACTTGGATGCGCGCCGAAACAATCGACCGCAACAATCGCTTGAAATTCCCCATCGGCAAGGTTTCAAAACCCGCCGTCGCGGCTCTTGTCACATGGCACAACGCCGCCTATCCCTTAACCACGCGATTAAAAAGGACAGGATGGAAGGCATGCGCTTCGAAGGCACCAGCAACTATGTCGCCACCGATGATCTCAAGGTGGCCGTCAACGCCGCCGTGCTGCTGCGGCGTCCGCTGCTGGTGAAGGGCGAACCGGGCACCGGCAAGACGGTGCTGGCCCACGAAATCGCCAAGGCGGTGGGCGCCCCGCTGATCGAATGGAACATCAAGTCCACCACCAAGGCGCAGCAGGGCCTCTACGAATACGACGCCGTTGCCCGCCTGCGCGACGGCCAGCTCGGCGACGAGCGCGTGCACGACATCCGCAACTACATCAAGAAGGGCAAGCTGTGGGAGGCGTTCACCAGCCCCACCCTGCCCGTGCTGCTGATCGACGAGATCGACAAGGCCGACATCGAGTTCCCGAACGACCTGCTCCAAGAACTCGACCGCATGAGCTTCGACGTCTACGAGACGCAGGAGCGGATCGCGGCCCAGGAACGCCCGATCGTGGTCATCACCTCGAACAACGAGAAAGAACTGCCCGACGCCTTCCTGCGCCGCTGCTTCTTCCACTACATCAAGTTCCCCGACCGCGACACGATGCAGGCGATCATCGACGTCCACTTCCCCGGCATCCAGAAGATGCTGGTGAGCAAGGCGATGGAAGTGTTCTACGAAGTGCGCGAAGTGCCCGGCCTGAAGAAGAAGCCCAGCACCTCCGAACTGCTCGACTGGCTGAAGCTGCTGCTCAACGAGGACATGCCGCTCGACGTCCTGCAGAACCGCGATCCCACCAAGGCGATCCCGCCGCTGCACGGCGCGTTGCTCAAGAACGAGCAGGACATCATGCTGTTCGAACGCCTGGCCTTCATGGCGCGCCGGGGGAGCTGATCCCGGTAAGTTCCTTCGGGGTTGAGCGAGATGGCTTCTTACAACGGCGCGAGAGACAGTGCCCTGTTCGGTCAGGCAACGTCTCTCCGCGCCTTTGCGTCTCCGCGCGAGCCTGAAACGCGCCTATTTCGGCGGCCCCAGCCGCTCCATCGGCACTTCCGCGAACAGGCGCTGCACCGCCGGGCGCTGGTTGATCTGTTCGATCCAGCGCACGAGGTGCGGCGTGTCGCCGGTGTTGACCAGTTCGGCAAAGCCGTTCTGCATGCCGTTGGCGATCGCGAAATTGCAGATGTCGGCCAGCGTGTACATGCCGCCCGCCAGCCATTCGTGATCGGCGAGGTGATCGTCCAGCCGCCGCACCGATACCGCAATCTTGCGCATTTCCTCGTCGAGCAGGTCCTGCGGGAAGCCTTCGCGCGCGCGGCGCCATTTCACCTGCTGTTCGGGGATCGGAATCTTCTTGAGGTGTTCCTCGAACTCGGCATCGGACAGGCGCTGCGCCATGTGGCTGACGCCACGATGCCAGCCGATCGTGGAGACGCACCAGCAGAAGTATTCGTCAACCCACTTGGTCCAGACGCGCATCTCGGCCTTGCCGAAGCTGTCGGCGGGCCGCAGAGCGACCTCGGTCGGGTGCTCGTCTTCCAGATACTCGCAGATCACGGTGGATTCGGTGACGACCTTTCCCCGGTCCACCAGCGCAGGCACCTGCCCGCGCGGATTGATGGCCTTGAACCAGTCCGAATGATGCTCGAAAATCGCCGGGTTCAGGCGATGCCCCTCGAACGGCAGGCCCTTTTCGTAAAGCGTCAGCAGGGGCTTGAGCGAATTGGCGGCAGGGCCGAAACTGTAGAGCTTGAGCATGGGTGCGGTTGTCCTCTCCTTACGGACGCACTCTACAAATTGTATGTAACACTAACAATACCCGGCGTGCAAAAAGCCGGATGGAGAAACGTCCATGACCTACACCGGCCGGTGCGCCTGCGGCGCGGTCACGCTCGAAATCGCCGGAGAACCGCTGGCCACGCGCCAGTGCTGGTGCCGCCAGTGCCAGCGGCTTGCGGCCGGCGGACCCACGCACAACGCCATCTTCAAGGGCGATGACGTGGCTGTGTCCGGCACATTGGCCTCATCGGACTGGCAGGCGGCCAGCGGCAATACGCTCACCTTCTCGTTCTGCCCGTCCTGCGGCACACAGGTCTATGGACAAAGCTCGGCGCGGATGCACCTGAAGACGGTGCGCTTCGGCGTGCTCGACCAGCCGCACGGCCTGCGCCCGGAGATGGTGATCTGGACGGATGACGCCCCCGATTGGGCGCAGATCGATCCCGCGCTCGAACAATGGCCGCGCCAGCCGCCCGCCCCACCACAACCACCGGCGGCCTGACGGCGTTGCACGGAAACCTGCCCCACTCTTCCGGACAAGATGGTGTGCCGCATACACGGTTCGCCGCCATTCGTGCGCGACTGGAAGCGATTCAGCCGCGTCCGGGCCTTCCGGCATGGCTATTCGAGTTCCTGCTGTTCGGCTTCAAGCAGGGATGGGCCTGCCTGTTCGGCGGGCTGATGCTGGGAATGCTGTTCCTGACGCACCAGTTCTGGCCCGCGAATGCCCCGATCGCCCGGTATGACGCGCTCACGCTGGGCGCTCTGGTCATTCAGGCTGGAATGCTGGCGTTCCGGCTGGAGACGCTGGAGGAGGCCAAGGTCATTCTGGCCTTCCACGTCGTCGGCACGGTGATGGAACTGTTCAAGACCGCCGTGGGATCGTGGCAATACCCGGAGCCCAGCCTACTGCGCATCGGCGGCGTGCCCCTGTTTTCCGGTTTCATGTACGCCGCCGTCGGCAGCTATATCGCGCGGGTCTGGCGCATCTTCGATTTTCGCTTCGATTACTACCCGGCACAGTGGTTAACCGTGCTTCTGGCGGCCGCGATCTATGTGAACTTCTTTACCCATCACTGGCTGCCGGACATCCGCCCCGTATTGTTTGCGGCGATGACGCTGCTATTCCTGCGCACGCGCATCTGGTTCCGCGTGTGGCGCGCCGACCGCTGGATGCCCCTGCTGCTCGGCTGGTTTCTGGTGGCCGCGTTCATCTGGCTCGCCGAAAACATCGCCACGTTTTCGCGCGCATGGATCTATCCGAGCCAGAACAATGGCTGGTCGATGGTGGGGCCATCCAAGCTGGGCGCATGGTTTCTGCTGATGTATATTTCTTTCGTGCTGGTCGCGGCGCTTCATCGCCCGCGGGAGAGGGCCTGACAAATGTTCTTCAACTTCGTCGACGAACTGCGCGCCGCCGGCATTCCGGCCAGTTTCAAGGAGCACCTCGTGCTGCTGGAAGCGCTGGAAAAGGACGTGATCGAGCAGACGCCCGAAGCGTTCTACTACCTTTCGCGCGCCACGTTCGTGAAGGACGAGGGCCTGCTCGACCGGTTCGACCAGGTCTTCAACAAGGTCTTCAAGGGGCTACTGACCGACTATGGCCAGCGCCCGGTCGACATTCCCGAGGACTGGCTGAAGGCCGTGGCCGAGAAGTTCCTCTCACCGGAGGAGATGGAGAAGATCAAATCCCTGGGATCGTGGGAGGAGATCATGGAAACGCTCAAGAAGCGGCTGGAGGAGCAGGAAAAGCGCCACCAGGGCGGCAACAAGTGGATCGGCACCGGCGGTACCAGCCCCTTCGGCAATTCCGGTTACAATCCCGAAGGCGTGCGCATCGGCGGCGAATCCAAGCACAAGCGCGCGCTGAAGGTGTGGGAAAAGCGCGAGTTCCAGAACCTGGACAACACCAAGGAACTGGGCACGCGCAACATCAAGGTGGCGCTGCGCCGGCTGCGCCGCTTCGCGCGGGAGGGCAATGCCGACGAACTGGATCTGGAAGGCACGATCGAGGGCACTGCCAAGCAGGGCTGGCTCGACATCCGCATGCGCCCGGAAAAGCGCAATGCCGTGAAGTTGCTGCTGTTCCTGGACGTGGGCGGATCGATGGACCCGTTCATCAAGCTGGTGGAGGAACTGTTCAGCGCGGCCACCGCCGAGTTCAAGAACATGGAGTTCTTCTATTTCCACAACTGCCTGTACGAAGGCGTGTGGAAGGACAACAAGCGCCGGTGGTCGGAACGCACGCAGACCTGGGACATCCTCCACAAGTACGGCCACGACTACAAGGTGATCTTCGTCGGGGACGCGGCGATGAGCCCCTACGAGATCAGCCATCCCGGCGGCTCGGTCGAGCATTTCAACGAGGAAGCCGGAGCGGTGTGGATGCACCGCATGGCGCAGACCTATCCGGCAACGGTGTGGCTGAATCCCGTACCCGAAAAGCAGTGGAACTATTCCCAATCCACCAAGATGCTGCGCGATCTGGTGGGCGGATCGATGTATCCGCTGACGCTGGAGGGGCTGGACGACGCCATGCGCGAACTGACGCGCAAGAAGCATTGAAGCGCGGCCCGAAGCGCTTCGGGCCAGCCGCCGTCAATAGAGGAAGTAGTGGCGGCGTTCCTCGATCCACCGGGTTTCGTCGGGCGAAGCGAGATCATCGAGGTCACCCGGGCGCGAGCGGGGATCGTCGACCCATTCGCGCAGCGAAGGCCCGCCGTTGATCACGTCGATCGCCAGCTTGTCATAGACGTACTCGTACGGGAATTCACGCCAGAGCTGGTATTCCGGCTGCAGGCGGCGGATGGCCTTGAACGCCAGGGCCTGCAACCGCCAGGGGCGAAACCGGTAGTGATGATAGAAGCCCCGTTCCGCGTGGATCATCAGGCCGTTGCACAGCGTCTTTTCGTGCTTGTGGAACGTCGGCTCGAACCAGCATTCGCGCAAGGCGCAGCCTTCCAGCCATTCGGGCGCCAGCCGTTCCATTTCCGACAATACCGCGCGGGCATTGAGGTCGGGCGCGCCGAACAGCACTTCGAGCGGACGGGTGGTTCCGCGCCCTTCCGACAGCGTGGTGCCTTCGAGCATCACCGTGCCGGCATAGGCGCGCGCCATGTTGAGATTCGGCGCATTCGGGCTGGGGTTCACCCAGACGCGGCTGTCCGGCCAGCCAAAGCCGGGCGCAGCCTCGTGCTGCCAGCCTTCCATCTTGATCACGCGGTATTCGACATCCAGCCGGAACTCGTCGATGAACCAGCGCCCCATCTCGCCCAGCGTCAGCCCATGCCGCATCGGCATGGCCCCGGCACCGACAAAGCTTTCCCATCCGGGCTGCAGGATCGTGCCTTCGACCGGGCGCCCCACCGGATTGGGCCGGTCCAGCACCCACACTTCCTTGCCCTGCTTTGCCGCCGCGCCCAGCATGTAGAGCAGCGTGGTGACGAACGTGTAGATCCGGCACCCCAGATCCTGCAGATCGAACAGAAACACGTCGGCGCTGTCCATCATCTCCGGCGTCGGCCGGCGAACTTCGCCGTAGAGGCTGAACACGGGGATGCCGCAATTGGGATCGAGAAAATCCTCGGTCTCCACCATGTTGTCCTGCTTGTCCCCCTTCAGGCCGTGTTGCGGGCCGAAGGCGGACGTCAGACGGATACCGGGGCAGGCCATCAGGGCATCCAGCGAATGCTCGAGATTCTCGGTGAGGGATGCGGGATGCGCGACAAGGGCGACGCGCTTTCCTTCCAGCGGTGCGCGCAGGTCGGGGTCGGCGAGGAGGCGATCGATACCAAACTTCATGCCGCCCCCGGTGCCGCAACCGACACCGCGAAGCAAGCGGGATGGTGAAAGTCCGCCTTGCCCGGAGCATGGGCGAGCGCCCAGTAGGACGTGCGCGCGCCCTCCTCCGCGATCACCGCCGTAAGAGCAACTTGCCAGGGGCACGGCGGCAGGCCCACCACCGGAATCGCGGCATCGAAGATCATCATGCGCCCGCCGGACCGCACGGTGCAGGAGGGATCGCGTGGCATCGGCCGCGCGGCCATGCCGCTGCGGTAGCCGGAAAGGTCATAGGCGGCCCACCGCTCGGACGGCGAGAGGTTCAGTTCGACATAGGCTTCCTTGCCGGGGTTGCGCAGGAACACCTCGAAGCACGTCGCCTGCCACAAGCCGTCTGCCCGCCCCTTGCCGGCGAAGGGTGGTACGATCACCCGTTCGCTACCTTCAACCCGCCAGCGCACCTGCAACCAGTTCGCATCGTGTCCGGTGATCCGCGCCTCGATCCGGCTGACCGCGACCGGCGGATGATCGGGGTGCGGAACAAGCTCGAACGTTCCCAAGCGCATTTCTCCGTGCTAGGCGCGCGCTCCTGAGAAGAGGCCGCCATGACCGCATACAAGTCCACCCTGCTCCGCCTGCTCGACGAGCGTGGCTACATCCACCAGCTTACCGATGCCGACGCGCTCGATGCGCTGGCGCAAAAGCAGGTCATCCCGGGCTATATCGGCTTCGATCCCACCGCGCCATCGCTGCACGTGGGCAGCATGGTCCAGATCATGCTGCTCCGCCGCTTGCAGCAGGCCGGGCACAAGCCCATCGTGCTGATGGGCGGCGGCACCGGCAAGATCGGCGATCCCAGCTTCAAGGACGAGGCGCGCAAGCTGCTGACGACGGACACGATCGCGGCGAACGTCGCCTCGATCAAGACCGTGTTCGAACGCTTCCTGACCTTCGGCGACGGGCCAAGCGACGCGATCATGATCGACAACGCGGACTGGCTCGACAAGCTGGAATACATTCCCTTCCTGCGCGAGGTGGGCCAGCATTTCTCGGTCAACCGGATGCTGAGCTTCGATTCGGTGAAGCAGCGGCTGGACCGCGAACAGTCGCTGTCGTTCCTCGAATTCAACTACATGATCCTCCAGGCCTACGATTTCCGCGAACTGTCGCAGCGGCATGCCTGCCGGTTGCAGATGGGCGGATCGGACCAGTGGGGCAACATCGTCAACGGCATCGAACTGACCCGCCGCATGGACGGGGTCGAAGTGTTCGGCGTCACCACGCCGCTGCTCACCACGGCCGACGGTTCCAAGATGGGCAAGACGGCGGCCGGAGCCGTGTGGCTGAACGAGGACGCGCTGCCCACGTGGGACTTCTGGCAGTACTGGCGCAACAGCGATGACCGCGATGTCGGCCGGTTCCTGCGCCTGTTCACCGACCTGCCGCTTGACGAGATCGCCCGGCTCGAAGCGCTGGAAGGCAGCGAGATCAACGCCGCCAAGGTGGTGCTCGCCAACGAGATCACCCGGCTGGTCCGTGGCGAGGAGGCGGCCCGCGCCGCCGAAGCCACGGCTGCCGCCACGTTCGCGGGCGGCGGAATCGGCCAGGACTTGCCCACGCTCGCCTGCGCAGATGACACAATCAGCCTGATCGATGCGCTGGTCGGTATCGGTTTTGCGGCGAGCCGTGGCGAGGCAAAACGCCTTATCGCCGGCGGCGGCGCCCGGATTGACGGCGAATCCGTATCCGACGAAGGCTTCCAGATCGTGCTGGCGGGCCAGGAACGGCGGATTTCCGCGGGAAAGAAGAAGCACGGCATCATCCGCCCGGCCTGACCCCTTTACCGCAAACTTTTGAAGCAGGCGGAAAAAGTCCGAAGCAGGTTTAGGGAATATTTGGCATTTCGCATCTACAGCGTCGGCTCCACTTTCCCACGACGAGGAGGAACGATGCCTGGCGGAGCCCAGCTTTCAGTCACCGACCTGCGCCGTGCCACGCGACAGCCGGTAAATCTGCCGGTCATCGGTGAGCATCGTCGCATGGGCGACGTGATGCTGCACATCGTCAACATCTCGTCCAACGGGTTCATGGCTCAGGGAGTCACGGATCTTGGCCGGGGTGAACGTGTGACCGTGCGCCTCCCGCAGATCGGCCGCATCGAAGCCTTTATCGTATGGATCAAGGATGATCGCACCGGCTTCCAGTTCGAACGCATCATCCGGCCCGAAGATTTCCTGAAAATGATCAAGAGCCTGCAGCCCAACCCGCGTCTGCGCGGCAAAGGCTGATTCCGGGCTGATTCCGGCTCAAGGCGGACAGCCGCCCTTGTTGCCACGTTCGTCGATTCAGGGTTGATATATTATATCATTTCATTACGAACGCCCAGAGTTCAAACCCCGGGGTGATTCCTTGCAACGTCGATTCCTGTCCTCCTCCGCCCTCGCGCTTCTTCTTGCCGCATCGCCAGCCCTTGCCGCTCCGCTTGCACAGACGCCCCCCGCCCCTCCGGCCGATGGCACGGACGGGCACGTAGACAGCACCCACCCCACCGGCACGCCCGACGACGCCGGCCACACCCCGATCGTGGTGACGGGCCGCCTGATCTCCGGTGATCGGGACGTGATCGTTGCGCCGGTCGTGCTGACCGGCGAAGACCTTGCCCGCAATACGCAGCCGCAAATCGGCGCAATGCTCGCCCGGTTGCCCGGCGTTTCCACAAGCGGTTTCGCGCCCGGCGCATCGCGCCCGGTGCTGCGCGGGTTCGACGGTCCGCGCGTACAGGTGCTGACCGATGGCCTGGGCTCGCTCGATGCGTCGTCCGTCTCGGCCGACCACGGCGTTGCGCTGGATACGCTCAACATCGACCGGATCGATGTACTCCACGGGCCGGAAGTGCTGCTCTATGCCGCCGATCCGGCCGGCGGGGCGGTCAATGCGATCGACAAGCGCATTCCGCGCCGCGTGCCGGACAAGCCCGTCGAACTGACCGCACAGGGCAGCTACGGCACCGCGGCGGACTCGGTCAACGTCGGCGGAGCGATGGACGTTGCCCTGGCACCGCGCTTCGTCGCGCATCTGGACGCCTCGTACAACCACGCCGATAACCTGCGCATCGGCGGCAACGTGCTTTCGCCGCAGTTGCGCGCCGATACGCTGGCCTCGGCGGCGGACCTCGCGAGCAATGGCGAAACCGAAGGCGCGGCTTCGCTGACGCAGCAGGCGAATGCGCGTGGGCGCCTGGCCAACAGCTTCGCGCGGGGTTCCACGCTGGGCGCCGGCGTTGCGTTCATCGATGCCGGCGGAAGCCTGGGCATTTCCGTTTCGCGCCTGACCAGCGATTATGGCATCCCGCCCCGCCCCGAAGCGGGCAGCGGCGATCCGGTGTCGATCTCGCTGCGCCAGACCCGCTACGACATACGCGGCAGCCTCAATCTCGACGGATTCTTCGACAAGCTCGAATTCCGGGGAGCCTATGGCGATTATACCCATGCCGAGATCGAAGACGGCGTGGCGGGCACGCGCTTCTTCAACAAGAGCATCGAGACGCGCCTGGAACTGGTGCAGGCACGCCATGGTGGCTGGCGCGGCGAAACCGGCATCCAATACGGCAGCCGCGACTTGCGCGTGGTGGGCGACGAACGCCTGATCCCGGACAACCTGACCAACCGCTTTGCCGTGTTCACGCGGCAGCAGCTTTCGGTGGGCACCTTCGACCTCGAGGCCAGCGGTCGCTACGAACACACCTCGGTCAAGGCGCGCCCGAATGGGATCACGCGCGATTTCAACCAGCTTGCCGCAGGGCTGGGGCTGGCCTGGCATCCGGTGGAAAGCCTCACCATCAGCCTGTCCGGCAGCCATGGCGAACGCGCGCCAAGCGCCGAGGAACTGTTCATCGACGGCATTCACGACGCCACGCAATCCTACGAAAGCGGCAACCCGGCCTTCCGCAAGGAACGCAGCAATACCGTGGAGGCGGGCGTGCGCTACCATGCCGATCGCTTTGCCGGCGCGGTCACGGCCTATGCCACCGATTTCAAGGACTTCATCGCCCCTGTTCCCACCGGGGCCGATGTGGAAGGCTTCCCCGTCTATCAGTTTATCCAGGGCGACGCGAAGTTCCGTGGCGTGGAAGCCGAAGGCTCGGTCAAGGCGCTCGACTGGGGCGACCGTTCGGTTTCGCTCGACGGCGGCGTGGATTATGTCCACGCGCAGCTGACCGGCATCGGCCCGGCCCCACGCATCCCGCCGCTGCGCGTGCGCGGCGGCGCGGAATACAACAGCGACCGGTTCAGCCTGCGCGGCGAGGTGATCCACAACGCGGCCCAGAACCGCGTGGCCACCAACGAGAATCCGACGGCCGCCTTCACGCTCGTCAATGCCAGCGCCACCTGGCGGCCGATGGGCAAGGATGGCGCGCTTTCGCTGATCCTGTCGGGCGACAACCTGCTCAATGTGGAAGGGCGGCTGGCGACCTCGGAAACGCGCGATTTCGTGCCGATCGCGGGGCGTGACGTACGTGTGACCGTGTCATTGAGAATTTGACCGCTTACGAGATTTGCTTGCTTGGCAAGAGGAAGTCTCGCTGCCATTCCAGCCGCGTGACTTCCTCTCCCGAGACTCCCCGTTCGCCGATCGCCATTCCGGATTACAGACGCTTCTGGGTGGCGCGCCTGTGTTCGGTCATCGCGACCACCGGCATGGTCGTGGTGCTGGGCTATCAGCTCTATGACGTGGCGCGCGCGCAATACGGCATGAGCATCGGCCATGCCGCGTTCCAGCTCGGCATTCTCGGCCTCGTCCAGTTCCTGCCGGTGTTTCTGCTGACACCTGTCGCGGGCGTTCTGGCGGACCGGTTCGACCGGCGCAACGTGGCCGCGCTGGCCAGCCTGATCGACCTGGTGGTCGCCAGTTCGCTCGCGCTGACGACGCAATTCGACCTCCTCTCGCTGCCGCTGCTGTTCACGCTGGGCGCACTGCATGGCACCGCGCGCGTGTTCATCGCACCGGCAATGGCGTCGATCGCGCCGAACATCGTTCCGGCCGACCTCATGCCGAAGGCGATCGCGATCAACGCGCTGGCCATGCAGATCGGGTCCGTCACCGGCCCCGCGCTGGGCGGCATCCTGTTCTCGCTGGCGCCAACCGCGCCGTACTGGACCTCCGTTGCCCTGCTGCTGATCGGCGCGTTCTCGCTTTTCCGCATCCGTCCGCTACCGCCGCCGCCGGGCAATCGCGACAGGCACCCGCTGCGCCAGATTCTGGAGGGATTGACCTATGTGTGGAACGAGCGGTTCCTGCTGGGCTGCGTGACGCTCGATCTGTTCGCGGTCCTGCTGGGCGGGGCGACCGCGCTGCTTCCGGTGTTCGCCCGCGACATCCTGTTCGTGGACGGGCATCCGGTCGGTGCCGACGGACTGGGCCTGATGCGCGCCGCGCCGGCCTTCGGCGCGGCCGCCGTCGCGATCCTGCTGTCGAAATATCCGATCCGGCACAATGTGGGCGTGAAGATGCTGTGGGGCGTGGTCGCCTATGGCCTTGCCACCGCCGCGTTCGGCCTTTCGCGCAACTTCTACCTGTCGCTGGCGCTCCTCGCCTGCCTTGGCATGGGCGACATGATCTCCGTGTTCATCCGCAACACGCTGGTCCAGCTGAACACGCCCGACGAAGTGCGTGGCCGCGTTTCGGCAATATCGGGCCTGGCGATCTCCGCATCCAACGAACTGGGCGAAATGCAGTCGGGCATCGCCGCCGCGCTGCTCGGCGCGACCGGTGCGGTGGTGTTCGGCGGCGCGGGCGCGATCGCGATCACCGCGCTGTGGGCCGTCCTGTTCCCGGAACTCAAAAACGCGCGGACCTTTGCGCCGCAGTATCGTAGATACGATTCTCCCCCTCCGACGGCACACGCCGAGGCGGACCACGTCAAGGAAGGAACCTGAACCATGAAAGCCGACAGCGTCCTCGCCACCATCGGCAACACGCCGCACATCCGCCTTTCGCGGCTGTTCCCGGACCATGAAGTCTGGATCAAGGCCGAGCGCACCAATCCCGGCGGGTCGATCAAGGACCGCATCGCGCTGGCCATGATCGAGGATGCGGAACAGCGCGGCGAACTGAAGCCGGGCGGCACCATCATCGAGCCGACATCGGGCAACACCGGTATCGGCCTGGCGCTGGTGGCAGCGGTGAAGGGCTACAAGCTCGTGCTCGTCATGCCCGAATCGATGTCGATCGAACGCCGGCGGCTGATGCTGGCCTATGGTGCGACGTTCGACCTTACCCCGCGCGAAAAGGGCATGAAGGGCGCGATCGAACGCGCGAACCAGCTGCTCGCCGAAACGCCGGGCGCGTGGATTCCGCAGCAATTCGAAAACCCGGCCAACGTGGCCGTCCACGCGCGCACGACCGCGCAGGAAATCCTCAAGGACTTCGCCGATACGCCGATCGACGTGCTGATCACCGGCGTCGGCACCGGTGGCCACCTGACGGGTTCGGCCGAGGAACTGAAGAAAACCTGGCCCGCGCTCAAGGCCTATGCCGTCGAGCCGGCGCTATCGCCGGTCATTTCCGGCGGGCAACCAGCTCCCCACCCGATCCAGGGGATCGGCGCGGGCTTCATCCCCGGCAACCTCCACACCCAGTCGATCGACGGCGCGATCCAGGTCGATGCCGGCGACGCCAAGGAATGGGCGCGCCGTTCGGCCAGCGTCGAAGGCCTGCTCGTGGGCATCAGCTCGGGCGCGACGCTTGCCGCCATCGCGCAGAAGCTGCCGGACCTTCCCGCCGGCAGCCGCGTGCTGGGCTTCAACTACGATACCGGCGAACGCTATCTTTCCGTTCCCGATTTCCTGCCGGAGTAAGACCATGGCGCTGGAAGAAGTCCGCTACCATCACGGCGACACCGCGCTCACCGGCTGGCTTGCCCGGCCGGTGGGGCCGGCGCGCGGGGCGATCGTGCTCTATCCCACGATCATGAACGTGAACGCACCGATGGAGCGGCGCGCGCGGATGCTGGCGGATGCCGGCTTCGTGGCGCTGATCGCGGACTTCTATGGCCAGCCGGTGGCCGATTTCGCCGCTTCGCACGCCCTGGCGGAAACCTTGCGCGCCGATGTGCGGCATTACCGCGACCGCATCGGCGCGGCGGTGGCCACGCTGCGCGCGCACGAGGCCGCCGTCGATCTGCCGATCGGCGCCATCGGCTTCTGCATGGGCGGGCAGGCCGTGCTCGAACTGGCGCGCGATGGCGCGGACCTGGACGTCGTGGTCAGTTTCCACGGCATCCTGGCGACCGGTCGCCCGGCACAGCCCGGCGACACCATCCGCCCTCGGATCCTGATCTGCCATGGCGACAAGGACCCGCTGGTGCCGCGCCCGCAGGTTCTGGCGTTCTGGGAGGAAATGGACGGCGCCCATGCCGACTGGCACTTCCATGCCTACGCCCGCGCCAAACATGGCTTCACCGATCCCGACAGCGACGCGCGCGGGCTTCCCGCCATCGGCTATGACGCCAGCGCGGACCGGCAGAGCTGGGCGGCGATGCTCTCGCTGCTCTCCGAAACCTGGGGCGACCGGGCCGGTTGAACTCCGGCGCGGGCGCTGGTGACATTCACCGACAAACCAGCCTCCGGCCCCTCCGCCATCACTACCATTCCGGTCGCCGCATCCATGGCGACGATAGGTCGTGGGCATTCCCAAGGATCTAACGGAAGGGTCTGCGCCGAATGAGCCCATAGGCCAGCGCGCTTTCATATTTTTATTGCGAATGAGTTGCATTACTTGATCTCGGTTGATAACGCGCCTCTCGATCATTGCGAGCCAACCGGGGGACAAGTACGGTGTCGATCAGTGCGAAGGCAGGTTTCACAGTTTCCGTTCTCGCTTTGGCAGGAGGGACTCTATCGCTGCCGCAAACGGCGTCCGCGGAAACCGGTGGTGAACCCGATGACACCCAGATCGTCGTGACGGCCGCGCGCACGATCCTGCCGCCCAATGCCCTGCCCCTGACCGTGGAGGTGATCGACAAGGCTTCGCTGGAACAGCAGATAGCCATATCCGGTTCGGTCACCGATGCCGTCGCCACGCTGATCCCGTCGTTCTCGCCCACGCGCCAGAAACTCTCCGGGGCGGGCGAAACACTGCGCGGACGCTCGCCGCTCTATGCCATCAACGGCATTCCGCAATCCACACCGCTGCGCGACGGCAGCCGCGACGGCTTCACCATCGACGGCTTCTTCGTCGATCGGGTGGAAGTGATTTACGGCTCGAACGCGCTGCAGGGCATCGGCGGCACCGGCGGCATCGTCAACCAGGTAACCGTCGGCGCGCGCCAGGCCGATGGGGTGGGCGGCCGGGTGCTGGTGCAGGGAACCAGCGGCGACGGCTTCGAAAGCGATGGCTTCGGCGGCAAGGTTGCCGGGCTGCTGCAATACAAGGCGGGACGTTTCGACGCGACGGTGGGCGCCGCCTACGACAAGCGCGGTGTGTTCTATGACGGCAAGGGACGCCGCACCGGCATCAACCTGACGCAAGGCGAAACGCAGGATTCGCGCACGCTCTCGCTGTTCGGACGGTTCGGCTATGCGCTGTCCTCCACCGGCCGGATCGACCTGATCGCCAGCCGCTACGAACTGAAGGGCGATGGCGACTACGTGGCCGTGCAGGGCAACCGCGCGACTGGCCTGCCGACCAGCGCCACGCCCGGCACGCCCCCGGGCAAGCCCGCCGCCAACCGCACGGAAAGCGTGGCCCTGTCGATCACCGACACGGCGCTGTGGGGCGGCAACTTCGTCAGCCAGGTGTTCTTCAATCGCAGCCGCGATACCTTCGGCGGGGAGCCCACGCCGCAGGCGACATTCCAGGACGCGCTGATCGCGCCGGTCGGCACCCTGTTCGACCAGTCGCAGAACCGGTCGCGCAAGATTGGCGGCAAGATCAGCTACGAACGGCCCGTGCCCGGCTTCGAGGCGCTGACCGCGATCGTCGGCTTCGATGCCCTGTGGGACAAGACCGAACAGCGCCTGATCGCCACCAACCGCGTGTGGGTGCCGCCCACCGATTTCCGCAGCTTTGCGCCGTTCGGCCAGCTCAACCTGAAGCTGCTGGGTGGCAAGCTGCGGCTTGCGGGTGGCGTCCGCTACGAGGATGTGCGGATCACCATCGACGATTTCACCACGCTCGCCACCTCCAACCGCACGTTCGTGAAAGGGGGCAGCCCGCGCTTTTCCGATGCCTTGCTCAACGCCGCCGTGATCATCGAACCCTGGCCCGGCATCCGCGCCTATGCGAGTTATGCCGAAGGCTTCACCGTCCCCGATGTCGGCCGCGTCACCCGCGCCATCAACAAGCCGGGGATCGCGATCGACACCTATCTCAACATCAGGCCGATCGTGTCCAACAACCGGGAGATCGGGATCGAGGTAAAGCGCGGCCCGCTGGATGGCAGCGTCACCTACTTCTGGTCGACCAGCAAGGAGGGGCAGCTTCTCGTCCAGCGGCCGGACGGGATCTTCGACGTGCAGCGCCAGCGCGTCGAGATCCAGGGGCTGGAGCTGAATCTCGGCGTGCAGATGCCGATCGACGGGCTGAAGCTGTCGCTGGGTTACGCGCACCTGATAGGGCGGTCGGACACCAACAACGACGGCAAGGTCGACAGCGATCTGGATGGCGCCAACATCTCGCCCGACCGCCTGAACCTGGCCGCCAGCTACGCGCGGGGCCCGATCAGCGCGCGGGTGCAGACCCAGGTCTATTTCGCCCGCACCTTCAAGGGCCTTGCGCGCGATCCCCGCAACGATTTCGGCGGCTACACCCTGACCGACGCAAGCCTGCGCTATCAGACCGTGATCGGCGGATGGACGCTGAGCGTGCAGAACCTGTTCGACAAGCAGTATATCGACTACGCCAGCGATACCACGCGCCCGACCGACAACTTCTTCTACTTCACGGGACGCGGCCGTGCCTTCACGCTGGGTTGGGACTACCGGTTCTGACCCGATGAAGTGGCTCGATCTGCTCCACCGCTGGACCGGTGGCCTGCTCGGCCTGGTGCTGGCCGTGCTGGGCCTGTCGGGCGCGATCCTGGTCCACAAGGAGGACTGGATCGCCCTGCCGCATGCCAGTGACGCGCTGGTGAGCGATCCGGCGCGGATCGCACTGGCAACCGGGCGGCTGCTACCCTCCCCGCGCGGCGGAGAGGCGCTCATCTACGCCAGCGAACGGTTCGGGTTGATACAGTCTCGCGGTCGCGGCGATGCCGGTGCCTATGCCGATCAATCGGGGCACATCGTTACCCGCTGGGACAGCCAGTGGCAGCGGCCCGAACTCTGGCTGTTCGACCTGCACCATCACCTGTTCTCCGGGGAGGCCGGGGAAACCGTGATCGGCATCGCGGGGCTGGCCGGCGTGTTCTTCGTCGTCTCCGGCACGATCCTGTGGTGGCGGACACGCCGCACGTTCCGCTGGCGGCTGCTGCCTTCGCGCCTGTCGCGCCCCGCCATCCTGTGGCATCACCGCGATCTGGGCATCGTGATCGCGCCATTGCTGTTAATGGTGACGCTGACGGGAACGATGATGGTGTTCCGGCCCGTCGCCGGACTGGTGCTCTGGCCCTTCTCGCCGCCCTCCGCGATCGAGGCGGCCCTGAAGCCGCCCAGGCTCGCCAGCGGGCCTCTCGCCGCGCGGCCGGACTGGCGGTCGATGATCGAACGGGCGCAAGCCCGGTTCCCCGACGCGCGCCCACGCATCCTTTCCCTGCCCCGCAAACCGGGCGATCCCATCGCGATGCGCATGAAACGGGCGGACGAATGGCTGCCCAACGGCCGGTCGATGGTATGGTTCGACGCCGCGACGGGCCGTATGCTGGGCTCGCGCGATGCGCTGGATCTGCCCGCCGGCGCACGGATGTTCAACCAGGTGTATCCGCTCCACGCCGCCAAGGTCGGCGGCCTTGCCTACCGCCTGGTCATGACCCTCGTGGGGCTCGGCCTGGCGCTGCTGGGTAGCCTCGCGGTGTGGACGTTCTGGTTCCGGAGACGAGCGCGCTAGACGGCCATTCGCAACGGCACGCCGGTCAGCGCCTGCAAGGCATCGAACGTCAGCCCGTCGATCATCTCCACGACCGAGGCCCCTTCCGGCCCCACATCGAACACGGCATGGTCGGTGTAGATGCGCGATACGCAGGCAAGGCCGGTCAGCGGATAGCTGCACGCCTCCACCAGCTTGCTCTGCCCCTCGCGCGTCAGCAGGTCCATCATCACGAACGTCCGCTTGGCGCCGATGGCAAGGTCCATCGCCCCGCCCACGGCCGGGATCGCCCCCGGCGCGCCGGTGTGCCAGTTGGCCAGATCACCGTGCACCGAAACCTGGAACGCGCCCAGAACGCAGATGTCGATATGCCCGCCGCGCATCATCGCGAAGCTGTCGGCATGGTGGAAGAACGCACCGCCCGCCAGCAGGGTGACCGGCTGCTTGCCGGCGTTGATCAGTTCCGGGTCCTCGTCGCCGGCGGCTGGTGCCGGCCCCATGCCGAGCAACCCGTTCTCGCTCTGGAGGATCACCTCCCGGTCGACCGGGAGGAAATCGGCCACGCGGGTCGGCAGGCCGATGCCAAGATTGACGTAGGCCCCTTCGGGAATGTCGCGGGCCACCCGTGCGGCCATCGCATCGCGATCGAGACGCTTCATGCTTGCTTCCTTCCGTTCACGCCGCGCGCGCAGAGGACCCAAGCGCGACGACGCGCTGGACGAAGATGCCCGGCGTCACCACCGTTTCCGGGTCCAGCGATCCCAGCGGCACGATCTCGTCGACCTGGACGATCGCGGTGCGCGCCGCCATCGCCATGATCGGGCCGAAATTGCGCGCGGTCTTGCGATAGACGAGGTTGCCCCAGCGATCGGCCCGGTGCGCCTTGATCAGCGCGAAATCGGCGTGGATCGGATATTCCAGCACATAGTCGCGCCCGTCGATCCGCCGCGTTTCCTTGCCTTCGGCCAGGAGCGTGCCATAACCGGTGGGCGTGAAGATCGCGCCCAGCCCGGCCCCGGCCGCCTGTATCCGCGCGGCAAGGTTGCCTTGCGGCACCAGTTCCAGCTCGATTTCCCCGGCGCGGTAACGCGCGTCGAAATGATGCGAATCCGACTGGCGCGGGAACGAGCAGATGATCTTGCGCACGCGCCCGGCCTTGATCAGCGCGGCCACCCCGGTCTCGCCATTGCCGGCGTTGTTGTTGATGATGGTAAGGTCACCCACGCCACGATCGATCAGCGCCTCGATCAGTTCGTCCGGCATACCGGCCGTACCGAAGCCGCCGATCATCACCGACGCGCCATCGGACATATCGGCTACCGCCTCGCGCACCGAAGCCATCGCTTTGTCGATCACCGCCATTCTCCCGAAGCGCGCGTGCCCCGGCACGCCATGGACCGCACTTCGTGTGCAGTGCTGGCTTGAGTCAACCGATAAACGGTATAATGTACGATTATCGTTTATAAATCGGGAGTAGCCGCGTGGAAACGCCGCAGGAGAACGATCCGGATTTCATGATGTCGCTGGCGCGTGGACTGGCGGTGCTGCGCTGCTTCGCTGACGAACAGCGACCGATGACCATCGCCCAGGCGAGTCGCCTGACCGGGCTGAGCCGCCCGGCGGTCCGGCGCTGCCTGCACACGCTGGTCAGCCTCGGCTACGCCGCGCGCGACGAAAGCCGCTACACGCTCCGCCCCAAGGCACTGGCTCTGGGCTATGCCTATCTATCGTCCAACACGCTGGCCCAGCGCGCGCAGCCCCTGCTCGACCGGTTGCGCGACGACATCCATGAATCCTGTTCGCTGGGTGTGCTGGAGGAAGGCGAAGTCTATTACGTCGCCCGTGCCGAAGCGAGCCGCATCATGTCGATCTCGCTGCGCGTGGGCAGCCGCCTACCACTCTATGCCACCTCGATGGGCCGCGTCCTGCTCTCCGCCCTGCCCCGCGCGGAACAGGAGGCCTATCTGCGCACGACCGCGATCGTCCCCTTGACCGGCCGCACGCAAACCGACCCGACCACGCTGCTGGAGATTTTCGGCAACGTCGCGGAGCAGGAATATGCCATCGTCGATCAGGAACTGGAGCCGGGGCTGCGCTCGATCGCGGTTCCCGTGCGAAACCGTTCGGGCGCCACCATCGCCGCGCTCAACATCGGCACCCAGGCCGCGCGCGTTTCCATGGCCGATCTGCGCTCACGCCTGCTGCCCGCCCTGCGCCGCGTCGCGCGTGACATTGGCGCGAGCTAGGCGAAGCATCAGGAATACGAACCGTCGGAAACGGAAACTTGGCGGAGAGGGTGGGATTCGAACCCACGGTACGGTTGCCCGTACACCGCATTTCGAGTGCGGCGCATTCGACCACTCTGCCACCTCTCCATGAAGCGCCAAGGGACGGCTTAGGAAGCCGCCCGGTCGAGGAAGCGCGCCGTTAGCGCATGGATTGGGGCTTGCCAAGCAGAAAGATGACGCAATGCACAAGGGCTCGCTTGTTTCGCCCTGCGCCGCGCCCTATATTGCTGCCATGCCCCAAATTCCCTCCATGGACACGGATCAGGCCCGCTACTTTTCGCAGCAGGCCGGTCGGCATGTTTCGGCGCCTCACGTCGCCACGGCCCGCTTCGCGATCGGTGATGTCGTGAAGCACCGGCTGTTCGATTTCCGTGGCGTGATCTTCGATATCGACCCGGTCTTCGCCAACAGCGACGAATGGTATGAATCCATTCCGGCCGACATGCGCCCGCCGCGCGACCAGCCTTTTTACCATCTCCTCGCCGAAAACGAGGAGAGCAGTTACGTGGCCTATGTCAGCCAGCAGAACCTGATGGCCGATCCCGACACCGGACCGGTTGAGCACCCTTCGCTTGACCAGATGTTCGATGGCTATCGCAACGGCCGCTATCGCCTGCGCCGGAGCCTTTCCCACTAAGTGGGCCAACGGGGGCGGGCTGAGGCATCAGCGCCTTGCCCGTGTTCCCCCGTCGGCATCAGCTTTTCAGCTTCCAGCCTGACCGCAGCAGCGCATAAGTGATGCCCGTCAGCACTACGTTCAGCACGCCCAGGCCAATCGCGCCGTGCAGCACGGCAAGGTTGCTGTCGCCAATGTCGCTTTCCCCGAGAAAGCCGAAGCGGAAACCGGAAATCACATAGAAGATCGGATTGACCCGGCTGATCGCCTGGAACGCGGGGGCCAGACGATCGATCACGTAGAACGTGCCCGAAAGCATCGACATCGGCGTGATGATGAAATTGGTGACCGCCGCGTTGTGATCGAACTTTTCCGCCCACATCGAGGTCAGCACGCCGATGAGCGCCAGCAGCGTTGCCCCCATCAGCCCGAACCACACGATCGCCCAGGGGTGCTTTGCCTCCAGATGGACGCCCGGCCACAGCATCATCGCCGCCGTCACGGCAAGGCCGACCAGGACGGCGCGCGTAACCGCCGCGCCGACCAGAGCCAGCAGCAGTTCCCCTTCGGAAACCGGCGGCATCAGATAGTCGATGATCGTGCCCTGGATCTTGCCGGCCAGGAAGCTGAAGCTCGAATTGGCGAAGGCATTGTTGATCATGCCCATGGCGATCAGGCCCGGCGCCACGAAGCTGGCGAACGGCACGCCCAGCACCACGCGCCCTCCACCGCCAAGCGCGAGCGTGAAGATCGCGAGATACAACAAGGTGGTGACTGCCGGCGCCCAAATGGTCTGGGTCTGCACCTTGAAGAACCGCCGCACCTCCTTCATATAGAGGGTCCACAATCCCAGCCGGTTGAAACCGCGGAAAATCGGTTGCCCAGGTTGCGGAAAGCTGCCGTGATACCGGTTGTCGTCCTCTGCGCGGGACGTGATTTGATCTGCCATGGCAGATGCGGTATCGCGCCAGCCTGCCTCTGACAAGGGCTGGCGGCAACGGCGTGACGAAGCTGGCGCGGGGGCCGTCCCCGCGTTGGGGAACACGATTGGCGCCGATGGCGGAAACGCGGGTCGCGCAAGGTTTTATACGAAGGATTGGCACGGGCATGAGCTGGACCGAAGAGCGGATCGAGAAGCTGACGAAGATGTGGGAAGGCGGCGCAACCGCCAGCCAGATCGCCGAGGAACTCGGTGGCGTCAGCCGCAATGCCGTGATCGGCAAGGCCCATCGCCTGGGGCTGAAGGCACGGCCGTCTCCGGTGAAGGCGAATGAGAAGCCCGAGGCGGCTTCGACGCCCAAGGTCGTCCGCCCGGCATCAGCCGAACCGCGTGCCGCCGCGCCGGCGCCGCGCCCCGCTGCCGTCGCTCCGCCCAGCGCTCCCATCGCCGCAGCCGCTCCGGCTCCGCGTCCTGCGCCAGCCGCGCCCGCCGGCGCTACGCCGGACGCGCCGGCAGCTCCCGCCGCGCCCCAACCACGGATCGTGTCGGTCGGCCCCGGAGGCTTCCTGCGCCAGGGTCCTGGCGATCAGCAGGCGCCGATTCCGCCGGCCCCGCCACGCCGGCTCGTTCCCGCCCGCCCCAGCCCCGAAGTGGCGGAAAAGACCAGCCTGCTCGACCTGAACGATCGCATCTGCCGCTGGCCGATGGGCCATCCGGGCGAGCCCGATTTCCATTTCTGTGGCGAGAAGGTGAACCCCGGCTTCCCCTATTGCGTCGAGCATTGCGGGCGTGCCTATCAGGCGCAGCTTCCGCGTGGGCATCGCCGTCCGCCGCCGCCCATGCCCTTCGGCGGTCCGCGCGTCCGCTAACCTTCCGAAATGACAAACTCTCCGATGCGGCTCCGGAATCAGGGAAATCCGCATCGGAGGGATTAACTATAGCGTGATCGCGCCGTCCTGTGGGGCATGACCGATCATGACCCCAGCTTCCCCCGTAAGGCGCGATGGTTGGCCTGGCTTGGCCTTGCCCATGAAGAGCATGCTGATGATTCCTCAACCGGATCGCATCCGGAGGAAGGCGCGGCGCACTTCTATCGCGATCCGACCCCGCAGGAAGTCTGGCTGCCCGCCAAACGGCGAATGCTGGGCAAGATCACCGATTTCCTGATCGATCATGATCTCGATGTGCTGCCGTTCACGCTGGGCGTCGCTTATGACTGCGTCACGGGCGCGAGCCCCCGCCTGGCGCAATTGATCCTCGAACGCACCGAAGCCGGTCAGCTGGTGAACCTGCGCTGGCTGGAAGAAGTCGCGCGCGAACACGACAACGACAAGAGCACCGAAGTGCTCACCTCGCTGATGAACCGTCTCGAGCAGAGCCTCGACGAGCTGGGCGAGACCACGGCGGGCGCGCGGTCGGCCACCAGCGAATACAACAGCGCCCTGCGCGAGCACTTCGACGAACTCGAGGAAGCGAGCGAAACCAACGCCGTCATCTCGCGCCTGGCGAAGCTGACCGAAGCGATGATCGATCGCACGCACCAGATCGAAAAGCAGCTGTGCGAAAGCGAACAGCGCACGCGCGAACTGCAGCGGACACTGGACGAAACGCGCCAGGTGGCCAATCACGACCACTTGACCGGCCTGCCCAATCGCCGCGCGTTCGAACATCTGCTGGAGCGCGAATATCGCGAAGCGCTGGCCTCTGGCGAGGCGCTGGCTATCGCGTTCTGCGACATCGACCACTTCAAGCGGATCAATGACGTGCACGGCCATCCGGCCGGCGATCGCGTGCTGAAGTTCGTCGCGGAATCGCTCGACAAGATTTCGGATGCGCGCTGCTACGTCGCGCGGCACGGCGGCGAGGAATTCGCGGTGCTGTTCCGCGGCATCACGGTGGAAAAGGCCTTCCGGAAACTCGATGCGACGCGCGAGGAAATCGCGCAGCGCCGGCTCGTCAACCGCGTTACCGACCTGCCCTTCGGCAGCGTGACCTTCTCGGCCGGCTTGGCGGACCTGTTCTCCTACGCCGACAAGAGCGCGGCGCTGAAGGCGGCCGACGAAGCGCTCTATGTCGCCAAGGAAAGCGGTCGCAACCAGATCGTCATCGCGCGCGGCGGCGGTCACGGGTTCGAAGCCGCGGCCTGACGATCGCCGTCAACCGGAAGGGCGAGGATCGCTCAATGGCGACGGCAGTTTTGTGCCCGATCGTGTCTGGTTAACATCGAATTGTGTCTCGTGTTTGCAACAGGTTGCCACGAGCTTCACGCGCAACGGTCTTTTGCGTTGCAAAATCGCCGTCTTTCCCAGCAAAATCATATATCCAAAGTTTCAGAGGCAACTATGAAAACCCATCTCAACGCCTTGGCCAGTGGACTGGCCAGGTCCGCCATTGCTGTCGCCTTGCTGGCTCCCGCTGCCGCGTTTGCGCAGGAAGCCCCACAGACAGCGGCCGAAAACGGCGCTAGCGAAGCCGCCCAGCCGGAAATCGTGGTGACCGGATCGCGCCTGCGCCGCACGACGGACTACGCGACCGCCAGCCCCACCGTATCGCTCGGCTCGCAGCTCCTGCAGCAGTCCGGCACCACCAACCTCACCGACTTCCTCACCGGTCTGCCCGCGCTGGTCGGCTCGTCGACGTCGCGCGACAACTCGGGCGATCGCGCCGGCATCGGCACCACCGGTCTCAACCTGCTCAACCTGCGCAATCTGGGCGTCAATCGCACGCTCGTGCTGGTTGACGGGCGCCGCCATGTCTCGGGCCTCGAAGGTTCGCAGGCGGTGGACATCAACACCATTCCCGAAGACCTGATCGATCGGATCGACGTGCTCACCGGCGGCGCTTCCGCCGTCTATGGCGCCGATGGCGTCACCGGCGTGGTCAACTTCGTGCTCAAGAAGAACTTCGAGGGCGTGACCGCGCGCGCACAGGCCGGCATCAGCAAGTACGGCGATGCCGGAAACAGGCTGATCGGCATCACGGCTGGCCACAATTTCGCGGGCGGACGCGGCAATATCTCGATCGCTTACGAATACGGCGGCGAGGATCGGCTGAATTCCCGGCAGCGGCCCGAACTGAGCGGCACCGATGCCGTGAGCTTCGTGCGCAATCCCAACTACGTGGCGGGCCAGCCCGGCTCCTATTCCCGCATACCGATGAAGGATGTGCGTTATCAGTGGACCGCCCGCGGCGGCGCGGTGGACGTCGATTTCGATGGCGTTCCCGACTACAACGGCGATGGCCGGCCCTACAATCTCGGAACCGCCATTCCCGGCGGCTACTCGGTCGGCAGCGACGACACGCTGGTCTCCGACTATCGCAACGACCTGCGTCCGTCGACCAACCGCCACGTCGTCAACCTGCTCGGCCACTTCGACGTGTCCGACAAGCTGCAGCTGTTCGGCGAGGTCAAGTACGCCAACGTCAAGGCCTATTCGCTGGCCCAGCCCACGTTCGACTATTACCTGTTCGTGCCGGAGGACAACCCCTACATCCCGGCCGCGATCAAGTCGGCGATCGATCCGGCAAACGGCGGCGTGCTCGTCACGCGCGACAACTTCGATCTTGGCCAGCGCGGAGAGAGCATCAAGCGCGAAACGTGGCGGACCGTGGTCGGTGCGCGGGGCGATCTGAACGAAAGCCTGCACTACGAAGTCAGCTACGTCTTCGGGCAGACCAACGTCACCAACCACTTCGTCAACGATCGCTATACCGACCGGTTCATGGCCGCGATCGACGCCGTGGACGACGGCACCGGCAAGATCACCTGCCGCGTCAATCTCGATCCCACGGCGGCGCAGGCGATCACGTTCAAGCCCGGTGAGTGCGTGCCCTTCAACGTGTTCGGCGAAGGCAAGTCCTCGCAGGCCGCGCTGGATTTCATCCATGCCAATACCACCGAGCATTCGCGCATCACGCAGCATGTGGTGAACGGTTTTGTGAGCGGCGATACGCGCAGCTTCTTCTCGCTTCCGGGCGGCCCGGTCGGCTTCGTGCTGGGCGGCGAATACCGCAAGGAAAGCTCGCGCTTCGATCCCGATCCGCTGGAAGTGCAGGGCCTGACGTTCTCCAACGTCCTCAATCCCAGCCGCGGATCGTTCGACGTGAAGGAAGGCTTCGCGGAAATCGATCTTCCGGTGTTCAAGGACCGGCCGTTCTTCCAGACGCTCGATTTCAGCGCGGCGGTGCGTCTGTCGGACTATTCGTCGATCGGACACACCACGACCTGGAAGTTCGACGGCAACTGGGCGCCGGTGCGTGACATCCGCTTCCGCGGCACGATCTCGCAGGCCGTGCGCGCGCCGAACATCTCGGAACTCTATGGCGCGTCCTCACAGACCTTCGCGTTCTTCGACGATCCCTGCATCGTGGCCAACCGTTCGGCCGGCACCTCAAGCCGCGCCGCCAACTGCCAGGCCATCCTCTCGCAGGCCGGGCTGACGCCGGCGCAGATCGCCTCTTTCGACGATACCCGTTCGACCAACATCGCGGGAACGCAGGGCGGCAATGCGGGTTTGCGCGCCGAAGTGGCGCGGACGTGGACGGCGGGCGTCGTGCTGACGCCGCGCTTCGTGCCCGGCCTGCAGGTGTCGTTCGACTGGTACGACATCAAGCTGAAGCAGGCGATCAACACGGTCGAAGCGCAGCAGCTTGCCGAACTCTGCGTCGATCAGCCGACGATCAACAACCAGTTCTGCTCCTCGATCCATCGCGCCAGCGGCACCGGCCTGATCGACGACTTCACGCTGCAGCCGCAGAATGTCGCGAACTTCCGCACCTCCGGCCTGGACGTCAACCTGAACTACCGCTTCGCGGTGAAGAAGGTCGGCGCGTTCGAACTGAAGCTGATCGGCAGCTATCTCAACAAGCTGAGCACCATCGGCACGCCGGGTGCGGAACCGACCGACGAGCGCGGGCAGGCCTACTATTACTCGCCCAAGTACCAACTCTATGCGAGCGCCACCTATTCCACGGGCCGCTTCGCGTTCAACTACAACATGTCGTGGTGGGACAAGACGCTGCGCTACACCCTGGTGCAGCAGGCCAACAACCCCAACTACGTCGCGCCGGAATACAAGTACTTCAAGCCGCGCGCCGTTCACAACATCTATGCGAGCGTCGACGTGCAGAAGAACTTCCAGTTCTACGGCGGGATCAGCAATCTGTTCAACCAGAAGCCTGATCTGGGATCGGTCCTCTATCCGACCGAGGACATCGGCACGTCGTTCTATGCCGGCGCGCGCGTGAAGTTCTGACCATGTCCGGGGAGGAGGATGCCCTGCACCAGCGCAGGGCATCCTTCCCCGGCGGCCGTGCCAAGCTGAAGGATCCGCTCCCTGGCATCCGTAACCGTCCGGCGAGCCCCGCTTGCAGAGGCGGCGTGGTGTGTCAGGACGTCCTATAGGTCGAGCAATAGGACGTACTTGGGACAGTCATGACGCAGGTAACGGTTTTGACGGGGGCGCGGCGCC